>Ga0209123_1001173_pt1 | contig 27183 bp, 33 predicted proteins | sample BarGraIncu00431A_FD_184500 | JGI IMG/M metagenome (GOLD analysis project Ga0209123, IMG submission 184500) | Arctic peat soil microbial communities from Barrow, Alaska, USA - Barrow Graham LP Incubations 004-31A (SPAdes) (version 2) | ecosystem: Environmental > Terrestrial > Soil > Wetlands >...
TCCTGAAGTGATTATTGAAACATTGAAAAACGCAGGTTATAAAGCTGATTTGATGACTTCAGATAAATGAAAGTTTAACTTAGGAGTATAATTAAAACTGATCCGATGAATTGAAATCATCGGATCAATTCGTCAAAGTCCAATCATAGCCAAATAGAATTTGCATATATTTTTTCATGTTTGTACAACAGGTTTGCCAATATTAAAAAGTAACCGACTTTTATACGTTATTTGGGAAACTATCTTAAATCAGCCCTTCTATCTCAAAAATGTGTGAATGATGTAACATCTAAATAAAATTGTGTAACGATACCAGGATATAAATGAATCATCTTTGTAAGATAAAAGACCTGTTCAAATTGAATAGGCATAAAAACACAGATGGTAGGTTATAACTACTTTGTTAAGTAACGTAATTTGAGCCAGATGTAATCAGTGAAAAAATAATTGGTGAAAAAATTATTATCCATATCATTTGCATTTCTCATCGCCCTTTCGGTAATGCATATCACTATTGCAACACATCATTGTGGTAGTGGTAATACTACTACTGAAAAGGTGTCAATCAATGGCGAGTTGGCTTCGTGTGGTATGGAAGGTCCTGATGATCAATGTTCTTTGCCAGGTACGCATTTCAGCACACATTGCTGTGACGACAAAGTCTCAGTTTTGGCAGTCGACAATAATTATTCACCTTCGTTTTCTGAGTTTAAATCATTTTCTCAGCATATCCTTCAGGTTTTTGATATCTCTGAAAGTATTCAATTTTACTCATTAAATGCCGTTAATCTTATTTGTACAAGTGTCAGTCCGCCAGGAAATTTTTTAGTAAGCGCAGTAAGCCTACCCGACATTTGTGTTTTTCTTATTTGATTTTACTGTCTCGTATTTTTAGCAGGAAAGTTATGCAAACTTTTTTGCAGATGAATCCTTGTTTTTAATTTTCAAGACATTAACATCAATTATTAAGATTATGAAAACTTTAAAAATCATTATAGTTGTCTTATTGGCAATATTACTGGGCTTTAACTCCTATGCCCAGATGCACGATCACTCAAAAATGGTATCAACAAAATCCGAAACTCTCAAAGTATCGGGAAATTGTGACTTGTGCAAAGCTCGCATCGAAAAAGCTGCGAAGCTTGAAGGTGTGTCCAAAGCAGATTGGGATGCAAAAAGTAATATCCTTGCTGTAACATTTGACCCTGCAAAAACAAACATGGATCAGATTAGCAAAAAAATTGCTGCTGTCGGCCACGATAACAGTAAGGTGAAAGCCGATGATAAAGCTTATAATGCTTTACCCGGTTGCTGCAAGTATGTAAGAATGAAATAATTTTAATTTTTATAATTCATTTCAGATGCTGACTAATGTTACAGGTATACTCCACATTACGAAGTCTGCAGTGTATTTCGGAGGCATGTAAGAAATGTGCTTTTGAGTGCTTCATCATAAACAAAATTCAATCTGTTAACAATCTTCTCCACATAGTTTCTGCTTCAGAACTATACGCGAGAATAAAAAGACAACTAAAATGGAAGAAACAAAAAATGAAAAGAAGGAAGTAGTAAAAATCTACACCTGCTCAATGCATCCTGAGGTGCGATCGGATAAACCCGGTAAATGCCCAAAGTGCGGAATGACCTTGATAGTGAAAAAATAGAGTATCTATTTGAAATTTCGGGCAACAGCGGAACTGAAGAAAAAAAAGAAAAAGAAAAAGAAATGAAAAATTCTAAAAATCGCATTGACGCTTGCCTTGTATGTGCCATTGAATGTGAAGAATGTGCAACCTGTTGCATCAACCTGAACGACAAAAACAATTTAAAATCTATTGCACTTTGTCGTGACTGTGCAGACATTTGTGCTCTGTGTGCGAGATTTGAAGCAAGAGGTTCATCATTCTGTGATGCACTATGCAAACTTTGTATAGAAGTTTGTGTCGCTTGTGCTGCTGAATGTGAAAAGCCTTCTGCCCCTGATTGTTGTAAAAAAACTGCCAGTGCTTGCAAAAAATGTGCAGTTGAATGCAGCAAAATGTAATCAATTAAAATTTTCCACGCGTAGTGTCCCATAATGGAGACTCTGCGTTAGGATACTAGATAAAATCAATAAAATTTAAAAACAGAAATTATGAAAACGAACAATTATTTAAAGATACTACTGCTTGCATTCGTTGGAACTTTCGTATTTGGTGCTTGTCAGAAAGATGAAAAAACAGTAAATCAGAGTGTTGAAGGTACTTATATTGGTAGTTTCACAACTACATCTACACTTAAAAGTGCAACAACAGCCAATGGAAACATTATAGACACAGCGGTCGTGAAACTGATAAGTAATGGACAGGTAAACGTTCATTGTTTTGGCGACGATATTGATTCAACCTTTATTCTCAACACTTTTCATAATGGAGATAGCCTTATGGTTTGCCTTACCGGGAGTAGTTTTGAGCATGAATACGGACATATGATGGGTCAGGGTTCCATGATAGGAAGTGGAAATATGATGGGAAATAATTCAACAGAATGGGGTCAGCATATGAATGGAGAACATAAGGTCGGAGATGAGCATTTCGGGGGATTTAACATGCAGAACAGCACCTTTGGATATAGCTTTAAAATGATAAATGGTAACTCAGTTTACTACAAAAAATTTCAGGGCACGAGAAAATAAGTAAAACGTCGTGATATTCAAGACTTTAATTATTTCAGTCATTTTAATTGGTATCGTCATGCTGGCATTGGGAGTGAAACTTCTTTTTAATAAAGATGGTGAATTTACAGCACACTCCTGTGCCCTTGAGGATAGCAATTCGGACAAGAATGAAGTTTGCTCCAAATATGAGCTTAAAGATTTGGTGGATTGTACTGATAATAAAGAAGATTTGTAATATGTATTTAACCATAAAAATAGAGGAATATCATGAATTCTAAAATGCGATTTTTACAAACAGGGGCACTTTCTGTCATTTTCCTATTAACAGCTTGCAGAGGAGGTAATCAGCAAAAAGCGAATAAACAAAGTGAAGCGCCTGCCCAATATGGGGCCATGGATAATCAAAATCCGCAGGGAAGTACGACTGATATGCACCAACAACACAACGGCCTGGCAGAGAATTTTTCTCATAGGGATATTGTTATCCTCAAACATCCTTACCAATTGGCAGAGGCAACCAAAACTGAGATGGAACAGGTAATCGATGCCTATATCCAATTAAAAGATGCATTCGCTAATGATGATGAACAAGCCACTGATAAAGCAGCCGGGTTAATGACCCAAAAAGTAGCCGCTGTTGTTCCGACCAAATTGGAAGGCGAAGGTCTTGAAGCATGGCATAATCATCAGGCTGTATATGCATCAAAGCTGAAGGAGATGCAGCACGTCAAAGGGCTGGATAATAAACGTTCCTATTTCAGCCATATTTCTGAACTCATGTATTGTACGATTAAAAGTTTCGGGTTGAAACAAGGCAATTTATTTGCAATCTTCTGCCCAATGGCTTTTGACGGTAAAGGAGCATATTGGATCAGCGACAGCAAAACTATACAAAATCCATATCTAGGAAGTAAAATGCCCACTTGTGGAGAAGTTAAGGAAGAATTATAATTCATAAGAAAAATGGAAAATCCAAAACAACCCGAAGCGCCTGCAAAAAAGGCAACTGAGGATCATTCAAAAATGGACCACGGCACTGGGCAACATGGAGATAATCCCTCAATGGGAATGGAAGGGCATAATCATCATGCCATGATGATTGCTGATTTTAAAAAGCGGTTTTACGTGGCACTTATCATGTCGGTTCCAATCATCCTGTTATCAACCATGATACAGAAGTTTATTGGTGTCGATTGGCAGTTTACAGGTTCCAAGTATATTTTACTTGCCTTATCAACCATGGTGTTTTTTTACGGTGGCTGGCCCTTTTTTAAAGGATTGGTTACTGAAATAAAAACAAAGACTCCCGGCATGATGTTTTTAATTAGCTTCGCCATAACCGCAGCTTATATCTATAGTGTTGCTGTAGTTTTTGGTCTGGAGGGTATGGATTTTTTCTGGGAACTGGCAACACTAATCCTGATCATGCTTTTGGGACATTGGATTGAAATGAAATCAATTGCCGGGGCATCAAAAGAATTAGAGTTACTGGTTCAGTTGATGCCAGCCGATGCTCACATGGTAATGCCTGATATGGTGCATGATGTAAAGACTGATACGCTGAAAGAGAACGATATTATTCTTGTAAAGCCAGGTGAAAAAGTTGCAGCCGATGGAATAATTAAGGAAGGGGAAAGCTACTTAAATGAATCGATGCTTACCGGAGAATCAAAGCCTATTCAGAAAGTAAAAGGTCAAAAAGTAATAGCAGGTTCAATTAATGGGAATGGATCGATTAAAGTGACCGTATCTCATGCCTCTAAAGATTCTTACATCTCGCAATTAGTAAAATTGGTTGATGATGCACAAAAATCCAAATCCAAAACCCAGTTACTGGCAGATACAGCTGCAAAATGGTTAACTGTTATTGCAATTGTTGCAGGTATTGGTACATTTTTATTTTGGTTTTTGACAGGGGAAACTTTAGCCTTTGCAATGGAAAGAATGGTTACGGTAATAGTTATTTGCTGTCCACATGCTTTAGGATTGGCAGTACCTTTGGTAGTAGCAAAATCAACCGCATTATCGGCTAAAAACGGGTTACTGATCAAGAACAGATCAGCATTTGAAAATGCCAGAAAAATCACGACAATCGTATTTGATAAAACGGGTACACTCACTGTTGGGAAGTTTGAAGTCTCAAAAATCGTTTCCCTGAAAAAAGAACTTAATAAAGATGAAATTATTCGCATAGCATCTGCATTGGAACAACAATCAGAGCATCCTATTGCAACCGGTATTCTTCTGAAAGCAAAAGATTTATCTGTCAATATTCCTTCAGCAGAAAACTTCAAAGCTATCACCGGAAAAGGTATTGAGGCCACAGTAGAAGGTAAAAAGGTACTGGTTGTTAGTCCCGGCTATTTGAAAGAAAATAAGATTGCGGTTCCTGATGGCTTTACAGCCGATGATAATGAAACAGTTGTATTTGTAATAATCAACAATGAACTGGCAGGTTACATTGCTTTGTCTGATGAGATACGGCCGGAATCAGCCGAAGCTATCAAGACTTTAAAAGAAAACCATATTAAATCAATATTGCTCACCGGCGATAACAGTAAAGTAGCCAAAAGTGTCAGCGACAAATTGGAATTGGATAGTTTTATTGCCGAAGTACTACCCGATCAGAAATTAGAAAAGATAAAAGAACTTCAAAGTAAGGGTGAATTTGTTGCCATGACAGGCGATGGCGTAAATGACGCACCGGCCCTGGCACAGGCCGACGTAGGCATTGCTGTAGGTTCAGGAAGTGATATTGCAGCAGAAACTGCAGGCATTGTTCTGGTAAACAGTAATCCAAAGGATATCGTAAACCTGATTCTGTTTGGGAAAGCAACGCATCGCAAAATGATTCAAAACCTGATTTGGGCAACAAGTTATAATATTGTGGCATTGCCCCTTGCCGCCGGAATTCTTTATTCCTGGAAGATACTACTCACTCCCGCCATGGGTGCGGTGTTTATGTCCGTAAGCACGGTGATCGTGGCTGTCAACGCGAGCATGTTGCGACTGAAAGATGAGCCTAAATCAGATTCCAAAGGAGAACCTCAAACCGAAGCCAAAGACGAAAATAAGGATGAAGCTAAAGACGATTCTCAGCCTGAAGCAAAGGATGAGTCCAAACCTGAAACAAAAGCTAAACCTCAAACAGAAGGCAAAGACGAGCCGACGCCTGAAACAAAAAATGATTCTCAACCGGAAGTAAAAGATGAGGCTAAAGCCAAGGACGATTCTCAGCCTGAAGCAAAGGATAAGTCCAAACCTGAAACAAATGCTGAACCTCAATCAGATGCAAAAGACGAGTCTATGACTGAAGCAAAAGGTGATTCTGAAGCAAAAGGCGAATCTCAGACTGAAGTTAAAGGTGAACCTGAGACTAAAACCGAGCCAATGTCTGAAGCTAATGATCAATCAAAGTCTGAAACTAAAAATCAGTCAGAAGTTAAAGACGAAACTGAAACTAAAGGAGGGAACAAGCCAGAAGAAAATGCTAAAATTCCTTCCTCGGTGAGTCCTGAAATTGTCCAACGGGTTCATGAATTTTACGAAGAGCTGGGACGCGAGGACGTTCGGGCAGTAATGGATATGGAGAAAACGGAGCAGGAAATTCCGAAACCGGAAACTAAAGCTGGTGCTAAACCAGTAACTAAAAGCGAACCTAAAGTCAAAGACGAACCCAAGTCTGAAGCAAAGGCCGATAAAACTTCAGATTCGACGCCGGAACTCGTTACTCGGGTACATGAATTATATGAAAAACTGGGGCGTGGGGATGTTTCTGCGGTCCAGAACCTGGATGAAACGGAGCCGGAGGTTCAGAAACAGGAAGAAAAGGTCGAACCTAAATCGGAAGCTAAAACCGAGTCCAAGATTGAAGTGAAGGCTGAGCCAAAACATAAAAACAATGCAAAGTCCAAAATTGATGCTAAGGATGTGCCAAAACCTTTAGAAAAAGCGGAGTCTAAGATTGAAGCCATGGTCGAGCCAAAGCACGAAGCCATTGCCAGTCATCAACATAAAAAAAATGCAGAACATCACTCTGATGACATTGCTAAGACTAAACCAGAAGTAAAATCCGGGCATCTAAATGATACTAAAGCTAAGCTCAAACCTGAAGAAAAGCCCGGGCATCAACATGTAATTAAGGTCAAGCCTAAACCTGGTTCCACAAAATAATCAAATATTAAAGAACGGTTGCAGGAATTTTCGATTAACAGGAAAAACTTGGCGACCAAAATCAAATAGTAATATTTACAAACAAAAAATCATGATCATGAAAGATTCGAAATTAGTGACCAAAGACCCCATCTGCGGAATGACCGTGGACGAGGCAACCGCTCTCAGCGCCGAACGCGATGGAAAATTGTACTATTTCTGCTGCGACCATTGTCGGCAAACATTTTTGTCCACACCTGCCGGTTCCAAACCCAAGGGTAAGTCGGGATGCTGTTGTGGATAAAGCACTTAGTTACAAAGAAAGTGAAATCCATTCTGAACACAGTGTCAAAAGACAAAACTTGAAAAGGAGGAACGTTGATGAGTGGTTTTAAATTGCATCGCCTGGGGCCGATTATGGAACCTGAGCCCGGAAATCCGATGGAGGTGGAAGGTGTTTTGAATCCGGCTGCCATTCGCGGTCCTGATGGTCAACTTTACCTGTTTCCGCGACTCGTTGCAAAGGGTAATTATTCACGAATTGGCATTGCAAGGGTTCTGTTTAACGGTATCGGCGATCCGGTAAGCATTGAACGGCTCGGTATTGCTCTGGAACCTGAAGCTGATTATGAGCGCCGATCTGACGGTGGCGGCGGCTGCGAAGACCCCCGAATCACGTTCGTGGAACCGCTTCAGCGCTACGTGATGACTTATACCGCGCATTCTACCACTGGCCCGCGGATCGCTATTACCGTGTCGAAGGATTTGTTCCACTGGAAGCGTCTGGGGCTCGTGACTTTTTCTCCGTATCTCGGTTTTGATTTCGTCCATGTGAACAACAAGGATGCGAGCTTCTTCCCTGTCGCCATTCCCAATCACGCTGGGAAAATGCAACTGGGTATCATTCACCGGCCTCTTTTCCCAGGCACTCTTCCGGAGGAAACCGCCTGCCAGGCTGCGTGTCGCGAGGTGGATATTGAGCATGAAAGCATCTGGATATCTTACTGCCCGATGAGTTTAAACGACACTGAAACACATCATTTCGGATTGTTTAACTCCCATCACCGCTTGGCATCCCCTGTTTCAACCTGGGAGCGACTCAAAATCGGCGGAGGCACTCCACCGATTCTCACGCGTCATGGCTGGCTAATTGTTTACCACGGTGTGAATGAATTAGAGGAGCCGGTTAGCGAAGAACGACATCTGCGATACTCAGCAGGAGTAATGATACTCTCGAAGGAGCATCCACATGAGATTCTCTACCGTTCGGTAGAGCCAGTCCTAACGCCGCTGATGCCCGAAGAACGCAATGGAATTGTTCCTAATGTTGTGTTCCCCACTGGTATCGACCGGCGCGATGATCTTGGCTTACTCGACCGCTTCGATGTCTATTATGGAATGGCCGATAACCGAATAGGAGTGGCACGTCTTGATTTGCCTAAGACTTTACAGCCGGGAGGAGTTGCTGATCAACCTGAAGGAAAGGTGTAATTTATTATAGTTGTTCAGGAATAGGAACAACCGATATTTGACATTCGAAAATGTGTGAATTATATAAATCCAGATAAAAATTTTATAACACTTTAAGCATATAATGGATTTACCTTTATTTTTTAAAAATTCGTTCACAATTAAAATTTTGAAATCATGAAAACATTACAAAAAATTACATTGTTTATTGCTATAGTTGCTTTGTTCGCATCGTGTCAGTCCAAAACTGATGTTCCCAAAATTCTTGCAGATCAGGATACAAAAAAGGCTATCATGGAAACAATTGCTAATGATAGTAATCTGTCAAAAGAAATGATGGAGACTATGATGAATAGTGAAAATAGTAAAATAATGATGAAGGGAAATGATAAGATGACCATGATGATGATGGAAGACCATGGAATTATGATGAAAATGATGAAAGAAAATCCAGCTATGATGCATAGTATGATGAGCGGTATGATGGAAACATGTAAAAATGATACCGCTATGATGTCCTCTATGTGTAAAAACATGATGGAAAATCCGGAAATGATGGATATGATGCATAAAAAAATGGGCGGAAAGATGGATATGAAAGGCATGAAGGGTATGAATAAAATGGAAGGAATGGATCATAAAATGAAATAGAAAATCAATCTATGAGATCTAAGGTCTTGAAAATAAATTAAAATTGGAAATCATGAAGTATTACATCAACAAAAAAATAAATATGGATTTCGATCAGGCAGTACAGCTGGTAACCGAATCGTTAAAAAAAGAAGGCTTCGGACTTCTTACCGAAATTAATATTCAGGAAAAACTAAAAGAAAAACTGAATGTTGATTTCAGAAAATACAAAATTCTGGGAGCCTGCAATCCGGCTTATGCCTACAAAGCATTGCAAATTGAAGACAAGGTTGGAACAATGCTTCCTTGCAGTGTCATCGTACAGGAATTGGGAAACAATGAAATTGAAGTTGCAGCAGTCGATCCGATTGCCTCGATGATGGCCATTGAAAACCCAGATCTTGCAGGAATTGCAAAAGAAATAAAAGAAAAACTCGAACGGGCTATTGCATCACTGTAGTTCAGTCGGGTAACTTTCAGATTTGATTGAAATTGATGCTTAAAAAATAATATTATGATGGACGGAATGAATAATGTTTGGGGGATGGGAAATGGATATGGCTGGATTTTTGGTCTTATCGTACTTGTCGTTTTTATTTGGCTGGTAGTTAGAATTGTGAATAAAAACAAAAAATAAAATCAGTCTCCTCTTTCCGATAAGCCTTACCGGCAGAAGATAAAATAGGAACTATGTTGCCTTGTAATATTATAGTTCAGAAAAGAGCTATAGGTAAGGTAGAGGTTTCTGCTGTTGATACATCAGCTTACATGCAATCAATAGAAAATAAAAATTTGCAGGATATCTACACTGAAATAAGAGTCAGGTTTAAAAAAGTAATTGATCATTTTTAGAGTTATACTATTGGGCCGTAAGAGGTATTTAAAAAAAATAATGATGAAAAATTTACATTCAATTCGCAGGTTCATCAATTTTTCTTTGGCTTCATTTTTTATTTTCGCTGTTAGCACATTTTCCGCATACAGCCAACAAATGTCGAAAATGAATACCGATTCGACAAAAGTTAAATCCCAAAATACGAGTGATAAAATGAGCCAGATGAGCGATGATAAAGATTTAGCTCATCCATTCTTTTCACACATGGGAATGCCTCATGAAGTAGGCTCCTATAGCTTACGTCTCTCAGCATTAGCAACCCAAATGGATGGTAAAACAAAAGGTGATTTTGCATTCCACTTTGAAACCGGTCTTTCAAAATTTATTGGGTTGCATATAAGAAACGATAGGTTTTTGCAGGAATCACATACGGAAATAATGTTCTAGTTTGCAGCAATAAAAAGCAAAGATGGGATGAGTGGTTTTTCTCCAATTATAGAGTTTGAAATTCCTACAAAAAAAGGTGCAGGTCGGATAAATACCCTTATTGGGTTTTCCACCGCAATTGTCGGGTCACATCTTGCTTTTAATCAGGCATTTCATTATAATCCATATGATGATATGGTTGAAGGTGAAGCTTCGTTGGTTTTTAAAGCGGGCAAAAAAGTATTTCTTATTGCTGAAATTTTAGGCGAAAAGATGCTGGATGAACAAGCTATCATTAACCTGGTGGGAGGAGTTAAGATAAAGCTAAATGAAAATTTCATGCTGGGGATAGGTTATCAACAACCGGTCACAACGAACAGGGACTTTTCATCGCAATTCATTTTCCAGCCGGATATGGAGTGGAAAAGTAGCCAAGCAAAATGAAAAACGAGCAATAGAAGATTAATTATTCCTTACTACTCTGGGCAATTAACTTTTCATTCATCAACTTGTTACAATGTAAAAAAGAACCATGAAACACAGCATTGCGACTTTGGTATTGATTGTAATCTTTTTCTCAGCTTACAATCAGAATCCATTATTCATCCCTCCAATTCTTGATGGAAACAAAGTTAATCTGCATGTGCAAAATGGTTCAATGCAGTTTCTGGCAGGAGGTGAGACCGCCACAATGGGTGTAAACGGCAACTATTTGGGGCCGACAGTTATCCTAAACCGAGGTGATTCGGTACAATTGTCAGTATTTAACGAACTCGATGAGTCAACAACCATGCACTGGCACGGGTTACATGTACCAGCCAGATTAGATGGAAGTCCTCATAATGTAATTCAGGCACATACGCTTTGGTCGCCCCGTATAAAAGTTTTAGATCAGGCTGCAACATATTTGGTATCACCCCCATCTTCATGGGAAAACAGCAGAACAGGTAACCAAAGGAGTTGCCGGGATGATTATTGTAAGAGAAAATCAGGAATCGGCTCTTAATTTGCCCCGTAATTATGGAATTGATGACTTTCCAATTGTCATCCAATCCAGAGCCTTTGATTCTAACCGTCAGTTTGTTGTCAATTCTGCCGACGATCATACCTTACTTATTAATGGTACTATCGATCCCATTTTGAAAGTACTAGCTCAGATTATCCGGTTGCGCATACTGAACGGCTCAACAAATCGGGTTTATAATATAGGCTTTCAGGGAAATTATCAGTTCTACCAGATTGCTTCGGATGGGGGCTTGTTGGATGCCCCGGTTGCTCTGACCAGATTAATGTTAGCTCCCGGCGAAAGGGCAGAGTTGCTGGTCAACCTTTCAGGATTGAAAGATCAAAATCTGGACCTGTTTTCTTTTGGTTCTGAACTCCCGAATGGTATTTATGGTGCCGCCGTTCCTGGAAGTATGGGAATGGGAAGTATTGACGGATATTCTGCTAATATCCTGAATGGTAGAAATTTTAAATTAATCCGGTTATCGGTTGCAGCCCAAACCGCTCAAGCGGTTATTACTATACCGTCAAATCTTGTTCTTTTACAAAAGCCCGATCCGTCCAAATCATCTGTAACAAGAATCATTACACTATCTGCCAGCGGCATGGGGATGGGCAATCTAAGTGGCCCGTTTCTGATTAATGGAAAATCATTTTCTATGGATCGTATCGACTTTTCGGCAAGATTGGGAGCCACCGAAATCTGGCAGATAACCAATCAGACAGCCATCGCCCACCCTTTTCATATTCATAGGCTTCAGTTTTTCATCACCGACATTGAAGGCATTCAACCGGATCGTTCAAGACAAGGTCGTAAAGATGTTGTTTTGGTTCCTGCCATGCAGTCTGTAAGGTTAATTATGAAATTCGATGATTTTTCAGATCCCGAAATTCCATATATGTTTCATTGTCACATGTTGTCACACGAAGATGATGGCATGATGGGTCAATTTCTGGTAACAGGGATTCCAACAGGACTGAATACGCTGATTGACGATCCTATAATTCGGATTTATCCGAACCCTGTGACTGATCGTTTAACGGTTGAAGCTTCTGTAGTTGACAGAAGTCCTGTAATAATTGAAATTAGAAACGACTTGGGACAGCTCTGCCTTCAGGAGAAAATTTCTGGGCTCCCAGCTACTCTAAATACAAGCAATTTAAAAACAGGAATCTACACCATCAGTTTCATATATGAAGACCGATTACTGATAAAAAAGATAATTCGCTTCTAAGCACAGAATCCTTTTGGGCTACAAAATATATAAATATGCAAAAAGAACTTAATTTAAAATCAACCATTACCTGTCCGACCTGCGGCTTTTCAAAAGAAGAAAAGATGCCTGAAGATTCGTGCCAGTTCTTTTACGAATGTGAGAACTGTAAAAATATTTTGAAACCTCTTGAAGGTGATTGTTGTGTTTTCTGTTCCTATGGTAGTGTTCCATGCCCACCTGTTCAAGTAAATAGAAATTGTTGAAACCAAAACCTCTGTTTTGGGAGGTCAATTGATACAACTACCTGAAATTTTCCGATTAAGTGGAACTATAAGATAAACAAACGACGGACAAGATACATTGCAATTCAATTATTCAATAAATCTATTGAATAATTGAATTATTTCTTAACTTTGTATACTAAATGAATAGAATATGAAAGGACGTGATTTTAAAGATGCTATGTACGATGGGCTTTCAAAGTTATTTAAGGCCTTGTCAAATCCTTTTAGACTAGAGATTATTGAAATGCTTTCGCAAGGTGAAAAAAGCGTGGAAGGAATTGTACAAACTACCAATCTAACCTTTGCCAATGCCTCACAACATCTTCAAGTACTGAAGAACAACAACATCGTAAAGTCAAGAAAAGAAAAGCAGTACGTTTATTATTCATTGGTCAACGATGAATTTTTATCCGTTTACCAGCATGTGATAAAATACGCTGTTCAGGAAATAGCTGAGTTAGAAAAGATAATGAACCGTCAGCGGGAAGACAACAAATCAAACAATGCTGTAAGTCTTAGCGACCTGGAAAGCATGGTTAGTAATGAAAATGTTTTGCTAATGGATGTAAGGCCTTCAGTCGAATTTGAGTTTGGACACATCACCGGTGCAATTTCAATCCCTATGAATGAACTTATGGCTCAACTGAAAGACATTTCCAAAGACAAAGAAATCATTGCCTATTGTCGTGGCCCATTCTGTGTTCTGGCCGATGAAGCCGTAAAACTTCTGAAAGAACAGGGATATAAGGTCCGCCGATTGGACGAAGGTTATCCGGAATGGAAAGTGAAACAATTAGAATCCAATTAAAATGAAACATCCGGTTTACCTCGACTATAATGCCACCACCCCGGTCGATCCGGAGGTTGCGAAAGAAATGCTACCTTACCTGCAAACCCACTTTGGCAATCCTTCCAGCTCATATTCGATCGGAAAAAGCAACAAAGAAGCCGTTGAAAAAGCACGGGCGCAGGTTGCTGGATTGATCAACTGCCAAGCGGAAGAAATCTATTTTACCAGTTGTGCCACCGAATCAAATAACCTGGCCATAAAAGGAATTGCCTGGGCAAACAGCAATAAAGGACGTCATATTATAACCTCTGATATCGAACATCCCGCTGTAACCGAAGTTTGCAAATACCTGGGGTTGAAAGGGTTCGAGATCACATCTCTTCCGGTCGATCAATATGGAAGGGTTGATCCCAAAGATGTTGAAAACGCGATTCGAAAAGATACGATACTGATTACCATCATGCAGGCCAACAACGAAGTTGGAACGATTCAGCCTATTCAGAAAATCGGTGCAATTGCCCGGCAGAATAAAATTGTTTTTCATACCGACGCGTCTCAATCGGTTGGGAAAATTGAAATCGACGTTAATGAACTTGGGGTTGATCTGCTAACCATTGCCGGACATAAATTGTATGCACCCAAAGGAATTGGCGCGTTGTACATCCAAAAGGGAACGCCAATCGAAAATCTGATACATGGCGCCGGTCAGGAAAAAGGCATCCGTCCCGGAACTGAAAATGTCATTCACACTGTCGGACTCGGGAAAGCTTGTGAAGTGGCATTGCGTGATTTTAATCAGAATAAGCACAACATGCAGGTTTTGCGCGACAGGCTGCTCAATGGCTTGGTTTCGCGACTCGGTAATCAAGTTCATGATAAACAGTAATCTGGAAAATTGTCTGCCCAATACGCTGAGTCTGGCTTTCGAAAATATCAGTGCCCACGCCTTGGCTTCTTTCATCAGCAGCGATGTTTTGATTTCAACCGGTTCTGCCTGTCATTCCGGAGAAACAACCATTTCTTCGGTACTTCAGGCAATGAATCTTGATTTCAGAACAGCAGCAGCAACAGTCAGGATTTCAATCGGGAAACATACGACGAAGGAAGAAATTGATTTTACTATCGAAGTACTTGTCAATGCTATAAAAAAACTCACATAATAATTTTAATCAACAATCTATGAGGAAACATTTTATTCTATTGATGTTCATGGCATGTGTGTTCACTAGTGGAACTTACGCCAAATCTCCTACTCCGAATTCGGATTACAAAACCTCCATCGGAATGGTTATTTATTCAAACGACACTGAAACAGTTTGGAATGCTTTGCGTCTGGCAAACTATTCAAAAAATCAAGGTGATACAGTGAAGATATTTTTACTAGGCAAAGGTGTCGAATTGGATAGTATGGTAAAAACTAATACTGATCTGAAAGAGCAAGCCGATAAGTTTTTGGACAACGGTGGCAGTATTTTGGGCTGCGGAACTTGCCTGAGAAGCCGGAACAATAAAGAACCACAGGTTTGCAAATTTTCTTCTCCGGCCGATTTATACACACTGATCCGTAAAAACAAAATCGTATTAACATTTTAAAAGTACAGAAATGAAAATCGGAATTATTTTGGAAACCAAAGAGTTCGAAAAAGCATGGAACGCTTTCCGTTTTGCAGTTACAGCAAAAAAAACAGGACATGAAGTAAAAGTATTTTTGATGGGCGAAGCGGTTGAATGCGAAGGTTTAACCCACGAAAAGTACAACGTTGACGAACAATTAAAGAAATTTGTTAAAATTGGCGGCGAAATACTTGCCTGTGGTACATGCCTGAAATCTCGCCATTTAGATAGCACCGAAGCCTGTCCCGTTTAGACAATGGTCGATTGTGTCGAGTTGGTGGTTTGGGCCGATAAAACAGTAACATTTTAAAAACAATAAATCATGAAAAACGAAGAAATGATGAAAATGGTCATGCACCAAACGGATAGTGACCTTACTGCCGAACAAATTGCTGGTCAGGTTGAAGTTGCTTGTCAGAAATACAGCCTGGCTTTACTCCAAACATACAACTACCACGAAATAGTTGAATCAAAAGGCTTTCCAATTCAACGGAAAGTATTTGTTTACAACATCTGTCAGGCAAAAACAGCATCGATGATGCTCACGACAAATCCAGAGTTTTCAACTTTCATGCCCTGTACTCTATCGGTGTATGAAGCTGGCGACAAAACGGTTCTATCAACAATGAACATGGGAATGATGCTTGAAGCTGTTAAATCGAATGAGGAATTGTATAATCAGGCATCAAATCTGTTTATATCATTCAAACAAATGATGGACGACCTGGCGGCTGGAAAATAATATTTTACCGTCACACAAAAATTAAAAACCATACCGCTTGTCTTATTCGATCTGAATCGACGACCAGCAGTATGGTTTTATCATTCTATTACAATCGCAATTTAATTCCACCGTTTACTACAAATCCATCCAGAGGAGCATAAATATCCTTGAAAACCGGGTTGGAAGCCGAACCAGTGTAGATGCTTCCAAATTTGGTTTGTCTTGTGTCAAGCAGGTTCTCAAAATTGACAAACACCGAAAAATGTTCCCAGAGTTTCTCGGCCATCAGTCCGCAAAGCCAGTAGGCCTGACCAGTACTGCCATCGTTCAGCTTTTGTTTACTGTAATAGTAGGCCTCCAATCCAATTTTTAATTTCTCGTCAAGCTCATACATCAAAACATTATTTAGCCGGTGTTTGGCAACCAACGGAAATTCAGAGATAACGCCATTCATCTGTTGGTTTACATCGGCCAGCGTATATCCGACAAAAAGTTTAAAATCACTGTACGTCAGTTTTGCGTTGACTTCAACTCCTTTTGTATCAATAAACCCATCAGGCTGCTGAAATTCATAAAATCCATTTTCGACCGGAGTTAGAACCAGCGGTTTCAAAATTCGGGTATAGAAAAATAGCGTATTCAGGCTGAACGATATTTCAGGAGTAATTAAAGTTCGGTAACTGAAGTCAAGGTTTCCACCAATTGACTGTTCCGCTTTGGTATTTTTCGGATCAATGGGTAGCACATTTCTGAATTGGAGACGCTCTGCATCTTCGGTAAAAACAGTTGGCGTTTTGTAGCCCAATCCACCTCCGAGCCTTGCCGAAAGACTCGAATTAAGTTTGAAAAGCGCAGCAATCCGGGGAAGTAAAAAGAACCCGTATTCATTCTGATAATCGCCCCGGATACCGGTTTCAAGGGAAAACAAATCCGAAGCAGTCCAGGTATTTTGCACAAATGCGCCCCAAGTCGTATGGTTGTAATCAACCACTTTGGCGGTGTCGGTTATATCCTGACTAAAACGATCGGTCCAAAGGTTCAGTCCAAATATCCATTCATGGCTTTTCCGTTTAGTGACAATGGAGGCTTCGGTGAATGAGGAAAATTGTACTCCTGAAAAAATAAAATCCGGTATTTCTATTTTCCGGTCGTAATAACTAACACTGTTCTTTAGTCTGAAAATAGTACTGTCGCTCACCTGATGATCAATACCAAACTGCGTACTGAACCGTTTGGTCTCATTTTTTTCGAAATAGGAATGAATACTATCGCCCTTTCCGTCAATGTATTGCATATCTCCACCTGTGCGGTTCTCAATGGTGCTGTTAAATCCAGCGTTTATGGTTGTTTTGGGACTGACATAAACATACAGTCTTGGGTTTAGCGTTACCCTTTTGTATTTGGGGATCGCTGTAAAACCTATATCTGCCGGATCGTAAGGATTTCCGGAATTGTACGAAGCAAAAACTGTTGATCCTGTTTTTTTAAATTTTTGGGCATAAAACCCGCTGATATCCAATCCGGAAGCCGAGGTCCCATTCAGTAAAAAGTTCAGTTCACGTGTTTCTTTGGGCATTCGCGAAACGAGGTTTACCAAACCGGCAATTGCCCCACCACCGTAAAGTGTCGATGATGCCCCTTTAATTACCTCTACCTGTTTCAGATCGAGCGGAACAACCTGCAAAAGGCCCAATCCACCCGAAAACCCCGAATATAACGGAAATCCATCCCGTAAAATCTGGGTATATTTTCCGTCAAGTCCCTGAATACGAATGCTTGAATTGTAGGATGTCGCGGAGGTCTGTTGTGTCTGAATGCCTGTACTCTCATTGAGCATCATCCGGATATCGCCGGGTTTCATGTTCCCCTTTTCTTCAAGTTCTTCTCCTGAAATGGCTTCCAGCCTTGTTGGAATGTCTTCAATCGTTCGGCTCGACCGGGTTGCCATAACGATTACTTCGTCCATTTCTTCATGGCTGGCCGAAAGAAAGATTTCAACGGTGTCCTGTTGCGAAATCGGAAAGATAAAGTCTTCCGTATGTTCTTCATAACCAATCATTCGGAACTGGATAACACATTTACCATCCGGAATATTGGTAATTCGGGCAAACCCATTCTGATCGGCGATACTACCATTGGAAGTCCCCCGAACCAAAACAGTCGCTCCGGTTAGCGTCTCCTTTGTTTCGCTGTCCCGAACTATAGTTTTAAACGTATTTTGTGCCAGACTTTGAAATGCAAAAAAAAATGCAAATACTGGCAGTATCAATGATTTCATTTTTAATCTCTTTTGGGTTAATTCCCCGGCCGCTTGCGGCGCATATTGTTTTTGTTTTTTTGGGTTGATACCCCGTCCGCTTGCGGCGGGGTAGTTCATTTTAAGTTAATGAATTGAAACATCATGTCGTCTGGAATCAAACAACACAAATCCATATAAATAACAAAGGTTCATTAACTTATCTATGGCGGTTGCCAAAATTTTAGGTAATAATAATCGAGGTATTCCTGAATGTAGGTTATCTTCAGATCGTCAGTCATTACGGGTTCAGAATTTAAATCAGGATTACTTGCAATAACCACAAAAACAGAACACGAGCCGCAAACCATAAACGGGGAACAGCTATTTGCCGGTTCTTCGGAATGATGCTTGTCCGCAGAATTTCCGGAAGATTCTTTGCCAGTTTCATTACAACATTCATCACCTGCACAGCACGGCGAAGAAGAAAGCAACAAGGAAAGTACAATTAATATAAAGCTAAAGAATCTCATAACCTTTTCTAAATGGAACGATCAAAGCAATTCTGATAGATGGAACAGTTGATACTGTTTTTGGTTTATGCCGCAAAAATGAAAAAAAGTTTAATTATTTCTGATGGGCGATACCGTTATATGTAAAGGTTTGACACACCCGAAATATTACCTTGACGAACAATTGAAGAAATTCGTTGAAATTGACGGCGAAATACTTGCCTGTGGCACTTGTTTAAAATCGAGGCATCTGGATAGTACCGAAGCCTGCCCGGTCTCGACCATGGCTGATTGCGTAGAGTTAGTGGTTTGGGCCGATAAGACAGTTACATTTTAAAGACAAGTATTGTACCTTATAGATTCCAACAGACAGCAGCAATGAGATTTATCTAACCAGTCGTAATGCAGTGTCGAGTCTTTGTGACGCATTGTCCCAATTAATAATGCTAAACAGATTATCGACAAAGTCGTTTCGTTTATTCCTGAACTTTAAATAGTATGCGTGTTCCCAAACATCGATGACAAGCAGCGGAATTACGCCCCATTGTGTTAATTTTTCGTGGTTCTCGCATTGCAAAATGGTCAATTTATCGGTATATGGTTGGTAACCCAAAATTCCCCAGCCATTGCCATCAACGTCTTTCGATGTTTTTGCCAGATACATCTTCAACCTGTCGTAACTTCCAAAATCTTTCTCAATCCGCTTTAGCAAATCGCCCGTTGGCAGGATTGGTTTGTTCGTGAGGTTAGTCCAAAAGATAGTGTGCAATACATGTGACGAAATGTGATACGAGAGTTTTCGTGTGCAGTAGTCAACTGTTTCAAGGTTGTTTTCGTCCATTGCCTTTTTAATCATTTGCATATCTTTGTTTGCTCCTTTTACAGCCCCTCCATGATGAAAAGTATAATGCAGATGCAAGGTTTCGGCATCCATGAATGGCTCTAAAAAGCTTTCGGCATAAGGCAACGCTAATTGGGAGAAGTTACCATTCTGATCAACTAACTTGTCGATACCACCTTCTTTAACCGAGGTAGCAAAAATGGAATTTGACGGAAGAATTGTTGCTCCGCCCATGATCAAACTGTTTTGAATAAATTGTTTTCTGTTCATGCTATCGGTTATTAAACTATTATGCCATAAATGCCTTTAAAATTAACCCAATAATGGCAGCAATGATAATAATGTACGGGTCCTGAACCTTTTTAAAGTAAAGTATGACAAACACTGTTGAAATGGCAATCAATACTGTTGAAAGGTCGGTAATGCTGCGTGTGGCAATAATTACCACTGCGCCTACCAAAGCGCCTATCACAGCAATGGTTATACCTTCAACAAATGCCTTGATAGATTTGTTGTGTCCATATTTTTTGAAATAAGGGGCAGGAATAACTGTGAATAAATAACATGGCAAGAAGGTCGCCAATGCAGCGACACATGCTCCCGGAAACCCGGGCAAGCCCTTCTTTATATTCCTCTTCCGAAATCCATTTTCTGCTTTCAACTAAGTCACGGTGCATATACCCAACCAACGCAACAGGCCCACCAAATCCAGAATAACCTAATTTGAAGAAATAGAGAATGAGTTGACGGAGTGTATAGATCTGATTTATTTTGACTGCCATATTCTCAATTTTACATTCAGAGGAATATTTACTTTTAACAAGCCAGATGAGGTAAAGTTGTAGTATTTGTTTTTGTAATAAAATCTTAGCTTTAATTTAAAAGCTAATTTTGAACAGTATAGTAAAAAACATGAATATGAAGCGGTTTGCTATTATAACAGGTATTCTTTCCGGGTTTCTTTTTGGTGTGGCTACTCCGTTTAGTAAGCTACTATTGAACGGATTAAACTCTTTCCAACTGGCTGGCTTACTTTATTTGGGAGCTGCTTTGGCGATGCTACCTTACATTTTTAGGAAAAACAGCAACCTGAAATTGCTTTTTCAACCGGGAAACCGGCCAAAAACTTTCGGGATCATTTTCTTTGGTGGATTTGCAGGGCCTTTGCTTCTATTGGCAGGTTTAAAAACAGCTAATGCAGCTTCAGTTTCGATTTGGCTTAATATGGAACTGGTGTCTACAGCTATTTTAGGAGTTCTGATCTTTAAAGATGCTCTCGACCGAAACACGTGGATTGGAGTTGTTTTAACGATTTTAGCCGGAATTATTACCTCATTGGGCGAAGGTGCAAGCGGCATAACTTCGGGCTTGCTGATCACCGCAGCCTGTGCTTGTTGGGCTGTAGATAACCACTTAACAGCCATTTCGGATGGGGCTTCACCTCAAACGGTTACCTTCGTTAAAGGAATAGTGGCTGGTTCGGCCAATTTAATGATCGGATGCCTCATTGCCGGTCAGACAATGGTTTTGGGAAATGTAGTACCGGCAATCATTGTAGGAATTTTTGCTTATGGAATTAGTATTGTACTTTATGTGACTTCAGCGCAGAATATCGGGGCAACCCGAAGTCAAATATTGTTCTCTACCGCGCCAATATGGGGTGTTGCATTGTCGTATCTATTTAATCACGAACCATTTCAATGGGTACATGTAATCTCAATTATCCTTTTGGCTCTAGCTGTTATCGTCACCAATCTGTTTTCTCATAAACATCAGCATACTCATGTGGTCATGGAACATATCCACTACCATCATCATTCTGACGGGCATCATAACCATTCGCACGAGGGAGAAACAGTTCCGAGCCGCAAATGGCATTCGCACCTACATACTCATGATCCTGTAACACACGAACATCCTCATGATCCAGATTTGCATCACAGGCACGGGCATGGGTAATTTGATAATTATCATATCGTTTTCTAACAAGAGATTTATTCTTGTTTTGAACGGACTTTTAGATACTTCGTAATAATCGCTGTTTCCTCATTATTACATTTAGCCTTCTTTTGCATTCCCGGCATCAATTTTTCCCACTCCTTCGTTGTGAATCGTTCTGGTTGGTAAAGGCCATGACAACTTCCGCAATTATTTACATACAAATTTCTACCCAAAACAAGAGTATCAGTTGATACCCCTGTTTTTTGTGTGTCTGCAAGTGTTGGCATATATAATGCCGGGCTGCAAGCAATAATAACTAACACAAATATGCTAACGAACAATACTGTTTTATATTTAGAATTCATACGAAAATACTAATCGTGTTTGTAAACGTTTATGGTCTTTTAGTTCTAAGCCGCTACCCTTTAAATTGGCTATTTGTGGCATACATGTTAAAATAGCCCAAAAGCCATTAGTCGAATATGATAAACTTGGGCCTAATAACAATACCGAATTTTCCCATTTCGATTCAATAACCTGATTTTGGTTAAACGCTTCCAACCCAATGCTCAAATTGTCTTTTACTTTATATGATAAGCCGTAATTAAATTCAACATTTAATTCGCCCTTGTTTTCTGCTTGTATTCTTGTTCCGTTGGTTGTAAAATCTTTTCCAATCACATATTCACCTACGATGTTGAAAGCATGAATAAACTGTCCGGTTTGCTTATCTAAAATTATTTTGCCTTCAAATCCGGTTTCGGCTGGTGATAATGTGTATTCAAAATAAAGGGCAGAACCAATACGGTCTGCAACAGGGTCGGTAAGTTTTAGCTTCCATTCGTTCGAGAAGCTATACTCAACATTATTGTTTAAACTTTGAATTCCATTTTCTTCTGTAACCGACTTGCTATAACCATAATTCAGATAAAATGATGTTTGCAGTTTGCTACCCAAACCAACTTCATATTCCATTCTGTGTTCAATACCCTTGTAGTAATTTTCTCTGCCGTTTGCCAAGGTCGTCCATATTTCAATTTCTTTTTGACCTTTGTTTAAAACACCACTTTGATAGGTATACGTAAATACCCTGTCTTGTGCATTGACTTTAACAAAGCCAACAATTGCAAGTAATAGTAAAATCTTTCTCATTGTTTTTATTTATTAATAATGAGACAAAATTAGATTTTACTTAGGTGGGCTACAATCCCAAAATATAATGATTTATATAAGGTCGGAGGTACTTATCTCATCAATATCGATGATTTTTTTCAACACAGCATACATGGTTAAGCCCGATGCAGATTTGATTCCGGTCTTTTCCGAAATGTTCTTACGGTGCGAAATAACCGTATGGATACTTATGCTTAACTTGTCTGCAATCTCTTTGTTTGCCAGCCCTTTTGCTACAAGTTGCAGAACATCAATTTCACGCCTGGTCAGTTCGTTAATAGTTTTATCCTCGTTTTTTACCCCGAAAGAATTAAGAAGCTCATTTACCTTGTTAACAATCAAGGCTTGGTTATCATGGATATTAATTGCAGTATTGTTGTATTGCGGCTTTTCTTCATAGCTAAGATGCAAATGCTTAACCTCATTTGTATTGGCAAATATTTTCTTTAAAAATGCCTCATTTTCTTTAAACAGATTAACAGGCATCATTAAAAGAATGTACCCCGATAAATGGGGATAATCTATAAGTTCATTCGCTTGATTCAACAGAATAACTTTATCCGACAAGCATCCGGTTAATATATCGGCCAATCCTTTCAGGATTATATCGGAATTACAAATAACTATTATCTGGTTAGTTTGGTTATTCATCTTTCTTTATAATCTTTTCAAGTTGTTTGACTTTCGGGATTAAAATTTTGTCTTCAATCCGGGCGTGGTTTTTCAAGTCTTTTTCAAACATAAAAAGATTAGACAACAGTGAATTACCAATGTTAAGGTTATAGTTTGGTGGCAAATATTTAATAATTATATTTTTTAGGTCGAACATTTTTTCGTCCATATTGCCATGTTCTTTTTCAAACCCTTTAATGGTAAAGTTCTGGTATTGTTCTAAAAAGGCACCTTTCTTTAAAGGATTCTGAATGGTGTCATTTAACTGAAGAATATATGGAAACGCTTTCGTTTCCTCTAACTGCATGTGATTTACAAACTCTTCCCTGAACTTGTTATAAAATTTAAGTACCAATTCATTCTCTTTACAATCATTGGCACAGTTCAAGAGGAACAAATCAATCAGCCTCTCTTGTTCAGGCAAAACATAATCAAGGTAGTATTTATGGGTTTTTAGAAGGTAATCAATTACAATTGATACCGAAAAATCGAGCAGTTTCTTTTCCGAAAAATAGCTTTCATTATGAAAGACATTAATGATTTCCATAAAAAAGGTAACATCAATACCTTCTTTAACACACAATTCGCGTATGGATAAATCGCCAAAGCCCAATTTTACGCCAAGCCTGTTAATAACAGGAAGTAATGTATGGTCTTTGTGGATTACGGCAGCCAGTTTACTGGTTTCATTAAATAATTCCATAATAGTTTATTTGGCTTAGATGATTATTACATAATAAAGGTTAGAAACAACCTAAATGTTCAAAAAGTATTTTTGCTCCAATGCCTATTAAAATTAATCCGCCTACAATTTCCATTTTTTAGCCAAACAAGCCTCCGGCTTTTTTGCCTAAAAGCATTCCAAGCATAGAAACAATAAATGTTAATGCCCCAATAATGGCAATAGACAAAACAATATTTACATCAATAAACGCAAAACTTACGCCCACTACCAATGCGTCAATGCTTGTAGCAATTGCCAGACCTACCATAACCATTTAGCTTAAGCGGGTTAAATGGTTTTTTATCTTCTTCTTTTTTGAAGCTTTCATAAACCATTTTTGCGCCAATTAAAAACAGTAAGGCAAAGGCAATCCAATGGTCAGAATCTTTAATCAAATCTTTGATTTGAGAACCGATAAACCAACCGATAAAAGGCATTAAACCTTGAAAGAAAGCAAATACCAATGCTATTCTTGCCGCTTGGTTGAACCTAATGTGCTTTACAACAAGACCAGCAGAAATCGAAACTGCTAAAGAATCAAAGTTTAGGCCTATTGCAATCAAAAAAATACTAATTATTCCCATGAGACAATATTTAATTTAGTTATAAGTACAAAAAAAAGAGACTAATAACGCAATCCTATTAATTTGGATTACATTAAAAGTCTCGTTTCCTATTTTATTAGGATGCAAAGCCAAGTAAAGCCGAAAAAGGATTTACTGGTATGTTGACTTTGCTATTTTAACTACTCCCTTTTAACAATTTTGGTCGCAAATGTACAATTAAAATTAAAGGTATTATTATTACATTGGTGCTCTCATTGTTTTTTTATCTTTGGTTAGATATATTGCTTGGCCGGATTAAACTCCTTTCAACTGGCTGGTTTGCTTTATTTAGAAACTGCTTTAGCCATATAATTTCAGAAATAATAGCAACCTTAAATTGTTCTTTAAACCCGGAAGCAAGGCTAAAACTACAGGTATCATTTTCTTCGGCGGATTCGCAGGGCCATTGCTTTTACTGGCAGGTTTAAGAATGGCCAATGCGGTTTCGGTTTCTATTTGGTTAAATATGGAACTGGTCGCAACTGCCATTTTAGGTGTTCTGATTTTTAAAGACGGGCTTGACAAAAATACCTTGATTGGCGTTGTATTAACGATTGTAGCAGGAATAATTACTTCGTTTGGAGAAGGTTCGAGCGCATAACTTCGGGTTTACTCATCACCGCAGCCTGTATCTGCTGGGGAATAGATAATCACTTAACAGCGTTAACCGATGGGGCATCATCTCAGACAGTCACTTTTGTCAAAGGAATAGTGGCAGGTTCGGTTAATGTAATGATCGGATGCCTGATTACTGGAAATGCGATGACGCCTGAAAGTGTTGTTCCGGCAATCATTGTTGGAATATTCGCCTATGGTTTTAGCATTGTGCTTTATGTAACTTCAGCACAAAATATAGGAGCAACCCGAAGTCAGATATTGTTTTCTACAGCGCCAATATGGGGTGTAATTTTGTCGTATTTGTTTGTTCACGAACATTTTCAGTGGGTTCATCTCATTTCGATTGCGCTTTCGACTCTTGCCGTGATCGTTACCAATCTGTTTTCGCACAAACACCTACATACACATGTAGTCATGGAACACATCCATTACCACGAACACGCCGATGGGCATCATAACCATGTATACGATGGTGAAACAGTATCTGGGGGCAAATGGCATTCGCACCTGCATATTCATGACCCGTTAATACATGAACATCCTCATGATCCTGATTTGCATCACAGACATGGGCATGATTAAATATTTTTAATTGTTTGTAACAGATATCATATAACGATTGTAAGAGGTTTAATTTGATAGGAGATTGTAAAAACTGCTGCCGACAAATTAACAGCCATTTTGTTTTTACCACCTCCACTCTCTTTTATGGGTGTTTCCGTCTATTCCTGCTTATCTCCATGATTAATGGGGGGATAATCAAACGTTTGCCCATTATTTCTTTCAGTTATTGCAAGTCATGAAGTAAAGTAACATCCGCTAACCTATCCATTCACCATTTGTTTCGATTGGATGAGTTTTAAGGGAGCTGGTTGCTGTTGATTGTTAGACTCAATCTCCGATGGTTGTCCTTCCGTTTGTCCGATAGGTTTCAGCGATAGTTTAATCTGTCGTTCAAGGTTGTACAACTCGGTTTTCAACTCTTTTAACTCGTCCTCCTTGCGCCATACAGCTTCGACTACTTCTTTCAGTACCGGACTATCTTTCGAGATTCTCTCGTTCTCTGCCTTGTATTTTTCCAACAGGCGGGGCATACTGTCCAACGCATGGATAAAGTTCTGTGCAGCAACTTTAGGGTCGGCAGCCATCAGCCCATTGTTGTAATTGTACAGGATTTCACCTTCACCCTTAACAAAGAAACGGTTCTGAACCATATCAAATCCCTCTTTCAGCGTGGTTTCCGTCTTTACCAAAAGCGTGAAGCCGTATAATGTACCAATCGGTTCATGCGACCCATGCGTGCGGGCATTGGCGCTTATCTCGTTCAGCCTGAGACCTACTTCCTTCTGGTTACTTCCCTGCAAGCCATCCAGCTGAACCGGATTAAGCCTTGTTCCATCAGGTGCTGTTTGTACCCTAGCATTAAAGGCTTCCATATCTTTGGAAATACGGGCAATCAGGTCATTGTTCTTTTCTGCGCTCTGCAAGATGTTTTCCAATTTGTAGCGTGACGACGATTTACCCCTTGCAAAAGCCTGCCGTTCGCTTTCCAACGCGGCGATTTTCTTTTCCAGACGAGCTTTCTCCAACAATTCGGTATTACCTGAAAGGATAGCCACATACTCGGAAAAGTTCATGCCTCCTTTTTCGTCCAGGCTGCCTTCGTCGATGGTGCGACAACCAAGCGAATTGGTTTTGAGTTGCCGGATAAAGAGTTGCTTGTTATGCAGTAACCCAAATTTGTAGGCATCGAGCGATTTTTCGACCGCATACAGGATAACATCGACTTTGTTGTTTGCATAGAGTTTGGCAACCTCGTTACCTTTCCGGATACCGCGACCATCGCGCTGTTCCAGGTCGGACGGACGCCACGGACAATCGAGATGATGGATGGCAACGCAACGTTTCTGGGCATTAACGCCGGTTCCAAGCATTTCGGTACTACCAAACAGTACACGTATTTTCCCATCATTCATCCCGGCAATCATCGTTTTACGGGCGTTTTCAGTTTTGGCTTCCTGTATAAAACGCACCTCGTGTGCCGGAATACCGTGGTCT
>Ga0209123_1001174_pt1 | contig 27163 bp, 25 predicted proteins | sample BarGraIncu00431A_FD_184500 | JGI IMG/M metagenome (GOLD analysis project Ga0209123, IMG submission 184500) | Arctic peat soil microbial communities from Barrow, Alaska, USA - Barrow Graham LP Incubations 004-31A (SPAdes) (version 2) | ecosystem: Environmental > Terrestrial > Soil > Wetlands >...
AGATTCAACAGCTACACTTCCATTCTCGACAACTTTGTTAGCTGATTCTACTAATGTATTTATAATAGGATTATTATAAGCAACTGTAATATCTCTAACAGCTGTAGCAGAATTATTTGAAGAAGCCATCGAATCTTCTGAATAAACAGATATTCTATTTGTTCCACTTAAAAATTTTAAATTATCTCCGTATAAAGTAGCTTTTAATTCACCAATTGTACCCAAAGTTGTTACACTAAAATCTGGTCGCATATCAGACGTACCTGCAATATCATACTGTATTTTCCAATGATAACTTTTAATTGAGTTAGTTATAATTGAATAAGTAGGACTAGATGTTGCTTTAAATTCAAGATTTGATCCTGGTGTAACATTAGCCGATACAAAAGGATATACTGAAATCACAGGAAGTGTTGGACTCATATCTATTGCTGGAGGTGGTTCGGGAGTTATTGCTTGTTCTGAACCGACATAGGTAACTTTCATAACTGGTTTTAAATCAGCACCTACTGATTCGTATGTTAGAGTATATAACTTATTTAATTCTACTGTAGATAAGTTTGGAAAACTATAGTTTTGAATATGAGCTGTACCATATTTATCAGATCCAATAGTAGTGTAATTATAATAATAAGTAAGTAATTCTGCGCCTGTAAGTGTATTATATACTGGTGCTGATGTAGTCTCTATGACACTATCACCTGTTGTTATCTTACCGTAATCATATGCTTTGTCTGCGAAAGTAACTGTAGAAGTAAATAAATATACTGCAAGACTAATTGCCGTTATAAAAATAAATGTATATACCCCTAACATTAAACTGTTATATGCTGATTCTTCCATATGTTATTTCACCTCACTTGCACAATTATTTTACTATTAAAACTTTATCGTATTTTTATCTTGAACTTTTCATCACCTATTGTTGTTTTTACTTCGGTACGAAAGTTATAGTTATTATATCATCATTATTAATATAATTTACATTGAATAATCTATTTGCATAGTTTGTGTTTGAAGCGTTATAGCCACTAATCCATGAGAATGAAGATGAATTAATATCATTTGAACCTGACATACTATTTCTAACATGTATCACTGTAATAGAGCCATCATATTTATATTTTTTAGCTGTATTATACATATCAAGTCCTGTCATTACTGTTCCATCATACATAGCAAACTCAGTGAATTGTCCCTTTATGCTAACATCAGTAGAATATACGCCCTTATACACTAGAGTTATCTGATTTAAAGTAAATAATATGGCTGATGCAATTGTTAAAGATACGGCTACACCTACTGCAATAGTCATTGCTTTCGCTGATAGAAATTCCACTTTAAATCACCCCCTGATCTATTTGATAAATACTATTTACTATCTGTATTTTTCACTTTGTATAGTACATCCGTAATTTATATAAACTCTTGGTAAATGCTCTGAAACCATTCCAAGTGTTAGTGTATTAAAAAAGATTTCTGCAGTTGTTGTATTAGTATTCGTAACTCTTATTGAAAAATCATCACCCTTATTCATTGGATAAACAGCACCAAGTGCTCCAGATGAATATAGATTGGATTCTAAAGAAATAGTACTTAATAGTGTAGTTCTATACATTGCATCTGTCATCCCAGTATAAATTACGCTACTAGTTTTGGATAATACGTCTAAGATTTTGTCTTCTGTATATACTTCTTCGTTTCTTACATAAGATAATACTAAATTTCCATAAGTATTTCCAGCATATGTAATAGTACCCGCTAAGTAGTTAAGTTTATATATTTCATATTCAAATGTTCCTGTTAAAGTTGATAATGTAGAATCAGAATAAGCGCAAATAACAGGATTGTATCTATACGATTTATGTTCCATATTTATTTCATAAGTATTACCTGTTGTAGCCATTTTAGATATATAAGAATCAAACATTTTTTTTGATATATACCCATTATTTCTAATATTTTCAGTTAATTCAGAAGTTATTCTGACAGCAAGCGCATACGCAATATCATCTTTTTTTTCAAATGCTACATACATAGGCAATAGAAAAAATACTAGTACAGCTATCATAATAGAAAATATTCTTTGTACATTTTCTTCCATAATTCATCTCCTATTCAAATTTTAATCAAGGATATTTTAATGCAAAACTACATATGTTTCCATTATAACTCATAGTAAACTTTTGATTAGGCATCATTGTTTTCATGATCTGTATATAAGTAGCAGAGGTTCTATCAAAATTTATATTACTATTAGAAAGCACTGGTATAACGTATAGTGAAGGCGTTAAATCAAATCCAAAATATCTATCAATTGTAATATTAACCTCCCTGTTTCCAGTGAAATATTGTAATATATTTTTAACTTGCGCGCCCGTTGCTTCGGAACTATACAATATTTCTTTAATATCTTCTCTATAATTTTTTTCTACATTATTTCCTGTACCCACACCTGCAACAGACATTTTTGCGGTATTATAATACATCATAACCGCTGTAACAGTTGCAAGAGTAATAAATATACTAGCACCTATTGTAACAAATCTTATTAAAACATCATCATACATTAATATCGACCCCTTATCAAATACATATTAAAAAAATATATATTCACTATATCTTTTTAATATGTATTTTCAAAAAGGTATATTTTTACATATACCTCTTTGAATATACTTCTTTAACTTTAAATTACTAAGATATTCTGAAGAAAGAAATTCCTACAACAGAACCATTAAATCTTATAAGTTCAGCTCTATATATACCAGTTGTTACAATTCTAATAAGCGCTGAAGAAGCAGGACTAGTTACTGCGCTTAAAGCAGTTCTTGGAAGTGGAGTAACTGTTAGTGGAGCTGTAGCCACAACTCCTGCAAGCATTGTTACTGCTGTTGGTGTAGTTACTACACATGTACTTGGTGTAGTAATTGTAGGTGTAGTAAATGTACCAACAACATTGTATACATGAACTACCATTGTAGTATCAGTATAATACTTTTGAACACTTGCTAAAACTTGTGCTCCAGATTTTTGAACATCATCATATTCAGCAGTTAATTGTTGTTCAAGTTGTGCTGACAAGCCACCTAATTGTTCTTGACCTTGATTTAATAAATTTGTACCTATTCCTGTTATAGCCATAACTGCAGCTATAACTATGATTGTGATAAATAAACCTACACCAATCATAATTGCCTTTTGAGCATTATCCATAATAAATTCCCCCTTTAGAAATTATATATATATAAAACACATGGATATGTGTCTTATCCAAAATTAGTATGTCATACTACTAAAGTATGTCATCATCTGCATTATACTTACTATCATAAGTGGACCAACTAAGTATCCTCCAATAAGTATAATCATAGGCATAAAGCCTAATACTTTACCATAAGTAACCTTCTTTTGAATTAATTTTTCATTTCCAGATTTTCTTTTTTCATAATAATAAGATCTTTCTGTTTCTAATTCATCGAAAGCTGCTTTTATTGGTATTCTTTCAACTGCAGATTGTAATTGTTCTACTATTCTTTCGAAATCCTTGTATGGCACACTCTCTTTGAGTTCTTCTAAAGCTTCATATGCGCCAGCTTCGTAATTATTTAGAGCAGTAGAAATTGGTTCTTTAAATGCATATGAGAATCTAGATAACCATTCAAGTATTGTTTGAACATCGATTCTTTCTATGTACATAAGCATAAGAATTATAGCTTGGAATTGCATTATTTCATTTTCTTTTTCCATTTCTCTTATCTTATTCTTAATCATTAATATTATTGTTGGAGATAAAAATCCAACAAATCCTACAAATATAACAATAAATAACTGCCAGAATTTGAAATATGAATTATTAATAGTATTAATTTTTGCCATTATCCTGGAAATTGCTACATCATCTGCAATTCCAGTAGTTTTATCAACTATTTCGTATTGCAACTGTTCTTTTGTAACATTTTTATTTTTATATTCATCAACATATTTCTTATCATAATCGTTCAAAGATTTAGCAGCAACTGCTTGTTCTGGGGAAAGTTTTCCAAATGATAGAAATTCATTTCCAATTTTATTGTATACTGTAGCTATATCTATAAGTTGAATATTTAACATAAGGACTACTGTAAATAATGCTGCTCCAATAGCTGAAACTACTTTATTTATATATAGCCACTCTATTGTAAGATAAGCATTAGTATTTTTTATTAGTTTTTCTGCTTTTCTCAATTTACTTGTATGTATTTTTGGTTTAAATGCATCTACTATTGCCTTAAAAAATTCATTTTTATATAGTTTGTCCTGCCATTTAATAGAAGTTACTCTATCAAATTTTATTTCTTCTGCATCTTCTTTTATAATTCTAAGCATCATATATGATACGAATATTGAAATTATAATAAATGATTGTACTAAAAACCCTATACTACTACTGTAGAAATTAAGCAATGCTGGAAAATTTGATTCTGCCCATGCTTGCAAAGGTTTTACGAACAATAATGGTGCAACTGCTATGGCAGTTAAACTTCTAAACATATAGTTTATTTTATCTTTTTTTAGAACTTCTAAATATACATCACTTAATATGTTATTTAAGTTTTTAAGAAATATCGAACTACCATCAGTTTTTCTATCTCCGTAATTCCATTGTTAAGTATGAAACACCAGCGAATAGTTTTAAAAATCTATTTGGAGCTGTATCATAATACCTTTCAAGTTCAATGTCTGGCTTTTCGGCTAACATTGCTTCCTTGATCCTTTTAAGTTGAGGTACTATATCTTTTTCTCCCAATTCATCTATTGCTGCAAGAAAAGATTCTTCAATCATACCATGTTCATGGAACGCATGACGTATATTTGTGAATGCTTCTGGCATTTGTCTTAATATTTTATCTGATACTGCAGTAACACGTAAATCAATTATCTTTTCTGTTACTATAAGTACGCCTACTATAATTATTAGTGACATGTATAAATCATTAACTAGATTCAACAATACTGTAAGTGATGAAAACATAAACACCATTGCTATAAACATATTCTTTGCAGCTTGTCTTCTTATTTCATATTCAGTATAATCATTTGACATCTCTAGTTTTAAACGTGTCTTTTTAGTATAGTATTTAATTACAGGAATTTGTACAAATTTATTATACAAGTTCTGATAAAACTTATCAGCTACATCCTTAGAATTAGTTTTGTTTTTAATTTGTATTTTATCTTGTGCATATAGATTCATATTCTTCTTGTATTTGTTTTTAACATTAGAGTAATATATCAGCAAAACTGCTAACCCTATAACTGATATTACAACAAGTCCAATAGCAATATTTATTCCCATACCATCACCTCCAAGCTGTATCTAAGAAGTTATCAAATTCTTTCATATCTTCTGGAGACATGTTTTCTCTCATTGCAGTTATATTTGTTTCAGTTATTTGTTTTGAAAATACATATTTGTTATCTTTAAATTCAATAATATGGTTATATGTATAGTTACTAGTTTCAGTCATATGTTTGTAATACTCAACTGTATTATCCATGAATTTGTCCATTTTACCTTCAATGCCTTCAACTTTTCTATAGTCATTATTATATGAAAAAGTTCTTTCAACTGGTATACATTCTGTTATTCTTTCTATATATCTAGTACCATCTACACCTTTTTTTAGATGTATATCAAAGTTTATAACATTAACAACTTGTACTTCTGCAACATTCTCAGAACTAAACATTCCTATTGCAAGTAATGAGTTACGTAATGCTGTTACCAAGTTAGGAAACGTTTTAGCATGATGGGTAAATAATGTAAATTTAGATGCAACCTGCGCCATTTGGATCATCCAAGCAGCAACCGGATGTGTTGCAACCTCTCCTAGTATACTAACTCCACCATCAGTTTTTTTCTGAACATCAAGACCTTGTTGTCCTGAAATTGTATCAGTTTCTCTTAGTGATAGTATATTATGATAAGGATATATTTTACGTAAATGTAACTCGAAGGCCATTTCTTGTACCCTGATTGTAATTGTTGGATACAAATACTTCATTATAGCCATAAGAAGTGTAGTTTTACCACAACCTTGCTCACCAGTAACTGCTGTTACTCTCGCACCTCTTATTAAATATTTTAATAATTCTATTACTGGTTCTTTACCTTCATGTACTAGTAATTGTTCACAAGATACTAGCATTGGTGGAGCAAACTTTCTTACGAAAAATGCCCATGACTCTGAAAAGTTTGGTCTAAGTACAACTATACGAGAACCATCTTTCATTTCATTAACTTTATAACCTACAGACTCTGATAATTGTCCTGGATTGTTATATTTATATATGTTTTGACAAACTCTTTTTAATTCTTGTTCACTACCAAATGATAGGAATGATAAGTATGTAGATTTACCTTTATAAAATATCCATATACTATCATAAGACATTGGAACATGTCCATCTTTCATTTGTGCCATGTAATCGTCCATACCAGATACTTGATCCAAGAAACTTGGTGGAATACCAGATACACCACCAGATACACCATCGATGTTCATGTCTCTTATATCATCAACAACGCTGTATCCTTTGTAACCTTGATAAATTCTTTGTACAACTACTTCTAACTTATCATCAAATGTTAAAGCTGGCATACTTATCTCTTTAGAGTAAATATCACTTATTTCTCTAGCAGTTATAACATAAGATGGTATAGCTTTATCAAATTCAAATTTAGGAAGATCAAGAGAATATTTTGTAATGATTACAGTTAGTGCTTCTCCTTTAAATTCTTTTTTAAATTCATGCATTAATATTTCGAATTTGTCCTGAGCAGATAACTCTTGCTCATCATCAAATTTAATTGCATTATTGATATTCATTTCATTAACTTTATAATTGTTTCTAAGTAAATCGAATATTAGAGTTTTAACATATTTTTTATCACTAATATCTGCATAACCAGCACCTTTAAGTGCTTTTTTTAGTTCATATTTTATGTTTTTTCTTCTCTCAAATTCTTCTTCTGATAAAGCCAAGTCATATAAATTCATTCTTGTTATTTCATCAAATTGTCTTTTAATATATTCTTGCATAGCATTTATGCTATATTTTTCTTTATCTCTTTCCAACTGTAATTCAACACCATTCTTATTGGTATTTTTTACCTTGGTTCTGATAAACATTACCACAATCAACATAATCAATAACATTAGAATTATATTGAAAAAAAATGCAATCCCCATATTTTCACCCCTACTTGAATATAGCCTTTAAAAATCTTTAATTTTTGATTCTTCAATAATTTTTTCAACTATTTTAGATACTTCACTAATAAATTCTCCATTGTAATCCAACTTGTCTGCATTGATATTTTTATAAAAGAAATCTATTATACTTCCATCATTACATGCATCTACAAACGCATAGTTATGTGGAATAGCAAATATTGGTTCTTTTATTGTATATTTTGATTTAATATTTCTTATATTATATTTTGATTTATTTTCATAATCTCCTATAACATATATTATAGCCTTATCTTTTAACATATCATTTTTTTGAATACTTTTAAAGAATTCTTCAAATTTAACTGCATCTTGATTAACTGTGCAAACAATTACTTCAGCATCTAATAACACTTCTTTAACATATTCTTCTGTACTTTCTTTAGGTAGATCCACAAATACTAAGTCATATATTTCTGCTGCTTTTCTTGTTATAAATTGCAAGTTATGTGCCATTAAACTATATTGTTCTCTTTCGTGAGAGTTAATTCCATATAGAACATCTAATCTATCTTTAAGAACCGGTTTTGCATAATTTTTAATTGTTGCAGGTGTTAATTTGTTACTTACAACTATTTTTGTAAGAGCTCCTATACCAATGTCTGAGTTTTCAAAAACGCCGCTTGATTTAAGTTCATCGTATGGTGTAAAAGAAGTTTCAATTTTTCTAGAATTAAAATGACCTTGCATCAATAATGATTTTGCTTTATGATTTATACCCATTAAAGTTGTTACTGCTAAAATTGCATGTGTATTTCCCGTCATACTTGACTCTGGACTCCAAAATATTATTCTAGGCATTGATTAAATTCCTCCTTTTTTTATAATTTTTTTAATATCATTAGGATTTGTATCTTCTACTACGTGTGTAACGATATCAATTATTGAAGTTATAAACGCATTTGAGTGTTTTTTCATTTGAATTATTCCACTTATTTGGAAATCAAGATATAGCATTTTATCTTGTTCAGATTCAACAATTTCATATTCTCTGTCATCCCATTTACATTCTATTTGGTTTAATTTTTCTTCAATATATTTATCACTAGTTCTTGTCATATAACCTCTATAAAGTATTTTAGTAACTTTAGTCTCATCTTCATTTACGCTATATACTTTCAAAGAGTTTATGATCTCTAGATTTTTCTTATAACCTAACATACTTGTATCCATAACAAGATATATATAATTAAATGCTCTTCCTCTAAAGAATTCATATGTTTTTGGATTATCTATATCTATCAATATGTAATCATATAAACTAATATTTATTTTTTGCTCAAGCATATAATTTTCAACATCATTCATGCTGTCAAATCCTACTGCATAATCTACATTATCAAATTGAGTAACGTATGATTTTTCAATAATATCCAATGAAGGAATTATATATTTATACTTCTTGTCTGATGTTGCGTCTATTACTAGTATTGTTTTTCCCATTATTTGTATTGTCTTAGATAAACTAGTAACTAAATCTACCTTTTCGCTATATCCTAATAATCCTATTACTTTCATCTTTACTCCTAACTTATTGAGCTGCTGGTCCCAATAATTCTTTTCTTTGATTTTGTTGTTCTGTAATCGCTGCTTGCGCTGATGTTACAACATTTGAAATTTTTTCTACATTAGCTAATTCATATTGTGTATTTAGATTTTCGATATTATCCCTAATTTCTTGACTTAATTTATTTGTAGCTTCTAATGAAATATTTCCATTACCTCTCATTGCTGCATTAACTTTATCATTTGGTTGATAAGTTGTAACTGTTTTTGAAGTTGAAGCAGTTAAATTGTTATATTTTATTATAAAGTTCAACACTTTATCAACATATATATTACTTTCTGATCCAGGTGTTGCTTCTGTTTTTGTTCCTGTAGACGGTTCAGCAGTAGTTTTATCCATTCCAGCTAAAGTTGCAAGTTCAGGTAACTCTTGTTTTATTAATTCTATCATTTCACCTTTTACTACTGTTGCTCTGTCTTCTTCAAATTTAACTTGTGCTTGAGGGTCTGAATATATAGTTGCATATAATTTAGTTCCTTTATTTAAATAAGAATCTACTATAGCACTATTTAATATCAATCTCTCAGCTTCTTTTAAACTAAACCACATTGTTTGACCAGATATTTTATTTACTTGTTTTCCAGCTAGTACTATATAATCTGTACCATTTGGAAACATTACTCTAATATCAACAAATTGTCCTTCAGTTAAATCACTAGGCATTAATATAGAGTTTATTTCTTGCTCTCTTATATCAGTATCTAATATTTTAACTGTTATCATAGAATCAGTTATTGGTGTAAAAGCTGCGATATTAAATTTAGCTACTTGACCAACAGCTGGACCTTTAGAATTGATTGCACCAGTCGGAACTGTACCTTGGTTAACTCTTACTAAAGTTAACATCTCTTCAGTAATAGTTTGCCCTTGTATGATATCTTTATTCAAAACACATACTTCTTTTGTAAATTGTGCATTATATTTTTTGTTAGTACCTGCCTCATAACTCTTTATTGTAGATATACTCCACCATAATGTTATACCTATTCCAACTACACCCACTGCAGCTCCTATTGCTATGCCTGTATATAGTTTTTTTCTTATTTGACTCATTCCAATCATATTATAACCTCCAATAAATTATTTTAAATTCATTGTTATAATATTATCACAAAGAATTTTAAAATGCAATAAACAATTTGTATTTTTATCAATTTAGTACCTTTTTTTTGTAGTAATATAGGTTTTTTACATTAATTGTAATATTACTGTAATATTAGGCTAGAAATTATAGTATATAGCGAAAAAGTCAAGTGAACTCTATAATTCACTTGACTTATTATTACCAAATTACTTGAAAATTATGTATTTTTTGCTATATTTTTTAATTGGTATATTTTGCCTATTTTCTACCCTAAAACTAGTGTCTTTTTGATTAAAAACACATAATATTCCATAAGTTTAGATTTGAATATATCTTCATTAATTACAATATCCTTTTCAGATACCAAGCTGCCATCAACTTTATTTGTAATACAAATTTTTCCTATTGGAGTATTTTTTAAAATGGGAGCTTTTAAATTTGCGTTGTATATTATTTGTTTATCATATTCAACTTCTTTACCTTTTTCATACAACACATTAACATCTTCTGATATAGTAACATCAAATTTTGATACTAAACTTTTATTTATCTTTATACTTTCTAAAACAGTATTCTTCACATATATGTTTTTAGTCTTAAAATTTGAGAATCCATAATCTAATAACTGTTTTACTTCTTCGTTCCTTATATCGCCACTAGGAGCCGTACACACAACAGCTATAAATGTAGTGCCATCTCTCGTTGCGCTTGCAGATAAATTAAATAACGCTTTTGATGTTGAACCAGTTTTTATACCAGTTGCACCTTCATAAAATCTTATCAGTTTATTTGTACTACTTAAGCCAAATGTACCATTTCTTAAAGTATCCATCCATATAGAAGTATATTTCAGTATATCTGGATGATTAACTATTAAAGCTCTTGACATTAAAGCTATATCCTTTGCACTAGTATAATGATTATCTTCATCTATACCATGAGCGTTCATAAAATTAGTATTAACCATTCCTAGTTCTTTAGCTTTAGCATTCATTTGAGCTACAAAATTTTCTTGTGTCCCACCCAAATGTTCTGCCATAGCAACAGTTACATCATTTGCTGAAACAACACATATAGCTTTTAATGCTTCATCTACTGTAAGTTGTTCTCCTGGCTGAAACCATATCTGTGATCCACCGAGTCCAGAAGCAGTTTTACTACAAGTTATAACATCTGTGTACTTTAATTTACCACTATCTATTGCTTCCATTATAAGTAACAACGACATAACTTTAGTAACTGATGCTGGAAATATCCTTTCATTTTCGTTATTTGCATAAATAATAGTACCTGTACTCGGTTCCATTAAAACTTGAGCCTTAGACTGGAAAGTAAAAGTAGGAGCCAGCGGAGCAACCACTGAAATACTAGATTGATCTGTAATTGTTTTACCTAAATTGTATATATAACTCATTCCAAATACATTTGGAATTGTCACAAAAACCAAAATGTAAATCAATAACTTTTGTATATATTTGATATTATCTTTAGATTTAATTCGTTTAAATACTTTCATCAAATTTACCACCCCAAACAAAAAATCTCACAATATATTTACTAGTACATTATATTGCAAGAGTTTTAATTTATGATTACAATAAAAATAAATGCTTGATAATCCTATCAAACATTTATTTTAACTTTTATTTATTTAGATACTTTGATACAAACCAGTCTACTTTCTCTAGTTTCTCTAGTTTTTCTTTGTAATTACGTTCGTTAATGTCTTTTGAAGTTGAAAATTCAAAATTTAAGATGTTTTGAAAAACGATGCTGTATCCTTTCAAAAATATACTATCACGACTTGGATGATTCGCAAAACTCTTAATAGACGCTAAAGAAATTTTACGATCAACTTTAAGTTCACCAAAATCTTTGCACTTGTAGTTTTGACGTAATATTTGAAGCAACTTTTGAACAATTCCTTTTTGCAACCTAAAAATTTTACCTTTAATCTCATGTTTTGTCCTTTGATATACTTTCCTTTCAAGATATTTTTCATTGTAGGTCTGGCCCTCAGCGCATCCCATTTGTCTAACACCAGCCGGTCCATACTTCTTTTGGGATTCTTCATCAAAATATCCACTACTTGTATTCAGAATAAATTCTTCCAAGTTAAATGGTTCATCTGCTGTTTTCTCAAGTTCCCTTTTCATAAGCGTTAAAAAGTTCTTGCCGCAATCATCATATTTTTTTGAAGATAATACAGTAACAATTGCTTTTCTTACATTTTCAAATAGATACCGTTCCCAATACATATAGTAATTTGTTCTATATGCATCTATTACAGCAATGATCATCTCACTAAGAGCATCATCTTTAACCTTAGACGAACCTATCAATTTCAAAATATACTGATACTCCCTAACAAAGACTCCATTAGAAATTTTCATACTCTCTACACTAATCGTCTTAGCAGGTACATCATTAAGTTCTCTATTGTATATTTCTTCGCCGCATCCACATCTAATACAATTTACAAAAGTATAACTATCATATATAGAAGGCCTTTTTTCCCCTAGTAGTAAAATATTGTCACGACCCCGACCTAAATGACCATCATAACATTGACATGTCATACCAATTCCTCCTAAAAATTATTTTTTAAGTCCTACCCTTGCTAATAAAATTTTAAAAGCGAAAAGATTTTAAGTTGCATAATTATACCATAAAATGAGTTGTTTGTCAATTTTTTGTAAACATAACATAAGTACAACAAAAAATAAATGCTTAGGTTTTAAACCCAAACATTTATTTTATTTTTTTACTTTAGATACTTAGTTACAAACTCATCAACTTTCTTTAATTTTTTTATTTTGTCGTTGTAATTACGTTCGTTAATATCTTTTTCGGTTAAAAATTCAGAATCTAATATAGATTCAAAAATAATACTATATCCTTTCAAAAATATACTGTCCCGATGTTTCTCATTAACAAAATTTTTAATGGATGCTAATGAAATTTTACGATCAACTTTAAGCTCCGCAAAACTTCTGCATTTGTAGTTTTGACGCAATATCAGAACAAGTTTTTGAAGAATACCTTTTTGCAAACTAAAAATTTCTCCTTTAATCTCTTTTTTTAACCTTTGATAATTTTTCTTTTCCAGGTATTTTTCACTATAACTTTGACCTTCAAAACATCCTGTTTGCTTAACACCTGCTGGCCCATACTTCTTTTGTGATTCACTATCAAAATCTTGAGACTGTAAATTTTCTAGCAAGACTTCCAAACAAAAAGATTCATTAGCAATATTCTTCAACTCTTTTTTCATAGCCGATAAAAATTTCTTGCTACAATCATCATATTTGTTTGATAATAGTACCGTAACAATCGCTTTCCTTACATACTGAAATGAATACCCTTCCCAATACAGATAGTAATTTGTTCTATATGCATCTACTATAGCAACCATCATTTCATAAATATTTTCATCTTCTATTTGAGATAAACCCAATAATTCCTTGACATACTGGTATTCTTTAACAAATATTGCAGAATTCATCTTCATACCCTCTATACTGATTTTTTTAGTGTAGATGTCTCTCATTTCCCTGTTGTATATTTCTTCGTATCTTCCACATACTACACAATTCACATCGATATAATGGTCATTTACGTAATTCCTTCCTTCTCCTATTAATAAAATATTGCTATAACCCCGTTCTAAATGACCATCATAACAGCGACATGTCATATCAATTCCTCCTAAAAATTATTTTTCAAGTTCTACTCTAGCTCATAAAATTTTAAAAGCGAAAAAGATTTTAAGTTGCATAATTATACCATAAAACCAGTTGTTTGTCAATTTTCGTATACATAACAAAAATCAAACAACTTCTGAAGTGAAGTTATTTGATTTTTAGTCTTTAAACTAATTATATATTATATTTATTTGTTCATACTTGATTTTAATTCCATCGAATTCGAGGTAATTAAATTAACCTACTTAACTTTATTTGTTATTAATTTTATATTTTATATGTATATGTTTTTTTATTTCTCTGTATCTTTTCATTTGAAGATATTTATTAATTCTAATATACCTTTTAATTTGAGTAAATTTACTTTTATTATTTTTCAAACACATATCTAATAATTCAAATTGTTTTTTTGAATTTTCTATTTGTTTAGTAATATCATGTTTGTAATTTAAATCTTTTTCTGTAAATTCATTAATGTTAAAATCTGATAACTCTTCAATCTTTACACACTTACCTTTAAATCCTATATCATTTATAACATTCAATGTTTTTTCGTTGTATATCATTGGAATAACGGTTTTACCCATTAATAATCCAAGTATCATAGAATGAAATCTAGCAGCTATAACAATTTTACAACTTACAATAACAGTAAGTGCTTCTTGTATATTTCCATCATATTTGTAAACTTCAACTTTATCCTTACCTGCAACTAAATTAAGTATACTATCTATAGCTTCTTCATCACCTTCAAAACTACAAAAAGACATTAAGGTAACTCCATAACCTGCGCATAAGAAATACTCTATTGTACGTCTCATTTTGTTTTCATATATTTCTTTATGTTTAGATAATCCATTTCTTGATTTTAGATTTATTATAGATATAATAACTCGTTTATTTTCAACCTTAACTATTTTACTTGTATCCATTGAAAAAACTATATCTGATGCATATCTTATATTTTTTAAATCTTTAAAAATATTATATGAATACTCATCTCTAAAACATACGTCTTTAGCATTTTCAAATACTTCTTTATGTATATTATAATATTCTTCTCTTATATATGGTCCAAAATTTGATCCTAGTATATAGTAATCTTTTTTTATATAATCAAATCTATCAGATAAACTTTTTTTATATGTTTCAATATCATCGTTCTCCATAAACATAGAACCACCAATCAAAATCATTGCATCACAAGATTTTGATATTATATTGTTACAACTTATTTTTGGCATATTTAAATTATGTGAAATTTTATCTAATTCTTTTACAATAAGTGGGTTTACAATCTTTAAATTATTCAAATTTAAACTGTTTTTATTATATTTAGTTTTTGAACATAAATAAAATTTAGTGTTTTTATATCTATTAGCTAAGATATATATGAATAAATCATCTCCTAGATTTTTCTTAGCACCCGCTACTATTAATATCTTTTTCATTATATAAAGCTCCTATTATCCGTTTACGATTACTCAAATAAACTCATGATGTCTTGTTTTGATAATTTGTTTATAAATGTTTCTTCTGTGCTTAATATACTATCAGTAAGCTTTGCTTTCTTCTCTTGTAATTCATTTATTTTCTCTTCTATTGAATTTTGTGTAATCAGTTTATATACCTGGACATTGTTTTTTTGTCCTATCCTATATGTCCTGTCTGTAGCTTGATTTTCAGCGGATAAATTCCACCAAGGGTCATAATGTATCACCATATCTGCTCCAGTTAAATTAAGACCAATTCCACCAGCTTTAAGCGATATTAAAAATACTTTAATATCTTTATTTTCATTAAACTCATCAACTAATTGTAATCTTTCATCTACTTTTGTACTGCCAGTTAACTTAAAGTATTTTATTTTTTCTTTATTCAATTCTTTTTCTATTATTTCAAACATAGATGTAAATTGTGAAAACAACAAAATTTTATGATTACTTTGCAATGCATCTTTAATAATTTCTATACACTGATTAAGTTTACTACTATCACCTTTATAGTTTTCTATAAACAACGAAGGATGACAACATATCTGTCTTAACCTTGTTAGTAGTGCAAGTATTTTTATTTGACTTTTTTCAAATCCATTAGCATTTATTTCAGCTTGCATTTCTGCTTTAGCATTCAATAAATATGATAAGTATATCTTGTTTTGTTCATCTGTCATTTCATTGTTTAATAATGATATTGTCTTATCTGGCAATTCTGTTAAAACATCTTTTTTAAGTCTTCTTAAAACGAATGGTTCTATTAACATTTTAAACTTTTTCATAGCATCTACATTATTATCTCTTACAATAGGCATTTCATAGTTCTTTTTAAACTTACTGTAACTAAACAAATACCCAGGCATAATATAATCGAATATAGACCAAAGTTCAGCAAGTGAGTTCTCTATTGGTGTTCCTGTTAAAGCAAATCTAGTACTTGCATTTATACTTTTTAAAGCGGTAGCATTTTTTGTATTACTGTTTTTTATATATTGAGCTTCATCGGCAATAACATATTTGAATATATAATTTGATTCAGTATATACCTCAATATCTCTTTTTAATAAATCGTATGAAGTAATTATTAAATCGTATTCATTCATTATTTTAATTTTTTCTTTTCTCTCTAATGCTTTACCACCAATAACTAAAACTTTTATGTTTGATGAAAACTTTTTAACTTCGTTTTTCCAGTTAATACAAAGTGAACTAGGACATACAACTAAACTTGTTTTTCTATCTTCTTTTTTTGTATCAGTTATATACGCAGATATTATTGCTATTAATTGTAATGTCTTACCAAGTCCCATATCATCAGCAAGTATCCCACCAAATTTATATTCATCTAAAACTTTTAACCATTTATACCCAGTTTTTTGATAACTTCTTAAAATCTTATCAAAACTTTTAGGTATTATTATATTTTCATTATCCTCTTTATCTTCTATTTTATTTATTATTTTTTTATACTCATCATTTTTTACAATAGTAGTGTTTTTAATGTTATCAAGTAACTTTTCTAAATACACACTTCTATACACCGGTACTCTTACTGTTCCTGTTGCAAGCGCCTTATAGTCTATATCCATACCTTCTGTAAGTGAACTTAGAAATTCAATATCTTCATTATCTTGTAATTTTAAAAAACTTCCATCTTTTAATCTATGGTATTTTTTCTTTATACTATACATTTTCATTATATTTTTTAGTTCTGATTTATCGAAATCTAAGTCTTCTAAATTTATTTGTAATAAATTATTTTCAACTTTGACACCTAAAGTTCCTATTTTAGGTGGCCTTATTTGTTTGGATTTAAAGTTATCAGTTACCATTACTTCAAACTTTTCCATATATCTATTTATATCTTCAGATAAAAAGTTATACATATTATCATCATTCGCTATACTCATGTTAAACTTTTCTTCATCAACTTTAAAACCTGTATTTTTAAAGATTGATTTAACTTCATCTTCTTGTGCAATGTTTCTAATAACATCTACTTTTTCATTTATATCAAACGGATTAAATTCATATTCTGCATAACAAAACTTAACACTCGCTAATACATTATCTTGTTCATTAAAATCTAAAAATAGTTTTACACTTAAATCTTTAGGAACATATTTATCTACTTCAGCTGGATCTAACTTATTTGAATCTATATTCTTTTTAACTTTAGGTACAACCAATGAAAAAAATGCAGGTAAATCTTCTTTATTAAATACAATTTCTTTATTTGCGTTACCCTTAAATATATTTAATAACTTAAGTGTATTCTTTTCAAATTCCTTTGAACATCTATATATTTTGTTGTTTGATAATATATATAGATACTTCTTACCGTTTATAACATCATAAGGATCAGTAAAGTTATTTATTAATCTATAATCTGTGTCATCTATTTTCTCTATATCAAACTTTATATCTGGTTCTTTGTTCATGAAAGTATAACCACTTTTTTCATAATAGTCACCCATGTTAATTGTTTGTCCAATAAATAAATCAAACAAATCATCAAAAGACTCACCATTTAATTTTATTTCTGATATACTAAGTGCTCTAAGCGAAGGACCATAGTAACTGTTATATCTACTTGAATTCTCATTTGCATACTTGATAATTTCTGCATATTTTAATATGAATGGAATCATATTTTTAGAATCTTCATCAAATTTTTCTATAGTATGATTAAACTCTAGTTTTGCGCCATATTTTAATTTATCTCCAGTTAATATACTATCATAAAAAACAGGTAAATCTTTTAGTTTATACAACTGTTTCATACCAATTTGAAATGATATACTAAGCTTTCCATCAAGTCTTTGGTGTTTCAAAAGAGGAACTATTCTTATAGCTCCATTTTGAACTGAATCATGTTTTACAGGAATATTAGTATTAATATCTTCTACACTATTGAATTCACTTATAACCCTATATGATGTACCATATTTTTTTAGTTTCTGTTCTTGTATTCTGCTTTGTGAGTGTGCTTCATTACCACCTATTAACATTTGCTGACTATACTTTGGATTTGTAACAAACTCAATTACAGATGCTGCTATATGCTTACATAGATTATCATTTGAATTAAAATGCGCACATCCACATACTTCAGAAACAATATATCCGTCTTTAACTTCAACTTCTACATCATATACACGAGTATGTCCAGTAACTCTAGAATTGATAATAAAATTTTCTGCATCTACATATCTAATTCTATAAATATTAACTCTACCTAAATCAACATACCCTTTTGCTCTGTCTAATCTTATTGAATCTATATTTGAATATAAATTCTTTAATACATTTTCACTTACTACCATTTTACTTCTCCTACTAATACATCTCATTAATATATTATATATTTATTTCACACTGAATATAATAATTTTTCTGCTTGTAAACTATTTGTAATTATACCATTTCTACGTCTGTTTATCAACACTTTAACCATATATTGTATAAATATCATTTAAAAGTAGTAAAGAAATAACAAAAAAACTCAATAACGTAAGTTACTGAGCATTAATTAATTATATATATTAACCAAATATAAGTGATAGAATAAATACACTTAAAACATTTAGTATGAAAATCCCTACTAAATATAATACTATTAGTCTTAAATGACCAATTATTGAAACACCTCTTAGTTTTAAATTATTTATTGAAACCATTATTATTGGAAACAACATAATATAGTTGATATAACTTATTGCAAGCCATACATTAGGATAATTAGTATACGCTAAATTAGCACCCATATTGTCAGCAATTACTGTTACTATTTTACCAACTATAATAAACCATTGATAACTAAATACTGCATTTATAGCACACATAACTATCTTACCAAATATCTTAAATTCTGTAAGAAATGATATTTGATTTGTTATAGCAATCACAATAGAAAGTGATAATAAAACAATAGCTACTATACGCCCATTTCCAACTAACATTGAAGGCATCATAATTTCTATTACTAATGCTATCAAAACAGCAAATGGATTAAATAAAAAATATTTTTCTTTCACAACTTTCACCCCAAAACAATACATTTCCATTTGAATATTATATTTTCAAAAGAACAAAATTCAACATGAATATAGAATTTTATCATATACTAAAATTTTAATCAATAGTTAATCAGTATTTAACCAAAGTTTTTTATATTAACAATATATAATAAAAAAAGAAGAAATAAATAAAGAAAAACAAACAAAGTAAAAAAAAAATAACCATAATACCTTTTTAAGTATCATGGTTATTATATATATCTATACTAATTTCTCATTTTCGTCACCATCCATATTTTCAATAGCATATTTTATCATCATGTTAATAACTTCATTCAATGACTTTTTCCTTTATTTGATAACTCTTCAATAACCTTATAATCAAATTCTTCTAGTCTCACAGTCATCGGTATTCTATCAACACCCTTTGGAATTTTAAATGCCATAATTAGTTGAGTATACAACTCTCAGCTTCCCCCTCCCATTATGCTCTGATGAGTCAGTCTATTTCACTCTCGGAGAACCGTATATGAGGTTTTTTCGCATACAGTTATTTATATAATTATTACAGTTTATGGCGTAATTTCAAACTGTATTAAACTGCCGTATCCTAACCACATATTATTATATGATTCTATTTTACATCATATTTCGCACACAATCTACTTCTTTTTTGATGCAAATTTGGTGTAAACTATTGCATTATTTCCATATTATGGTATAATCTAACATAATACAAGGGGGATAATATATGTTGTTAATAATTATCTGTATTGTTATAATACTTACTTATATTTTTGTTTCACTTTATTTTTCAAAACAATGTCAAAAAAAATCATATGATTTAGATGATAAAGTAGAAATAGAAAAATTGGAAAGATCAAAATTGATTGATGAATTTAATGAAGAAATCATACCTCTTCAAATCCACTTAAATACCGTTAAAATAAAAAGAAAAAAGAATGGTTCAAAAGACGTTAAATAAAACTATAATATTGTAATAATAACATAAATATATTACTTATCTACAAGTCGGATAATTTTCATTTAACGTAGAATAAAATTTAATAATTTATAAAAATAAAACCTTACTTTATTACACTATGTTTAGCTCTAAATATGTGGAAATAATTAACATTTACTAAACTTTCAAGAAAGATTTAAACCTTTTATTAACATTCATTGTACCACAATATACCCTGAAAATCAATTGTATCAAACAATTCTAGATGTTTGACCAATAATAAATACTTAAGTTTATTGATTTAACTAAAATGATGTCATGTTAAACTTTTAATAGAAAATACATTAAAAAAATCATCAAAAAAAATTAAATTAATAATATGGATAATATATCCAAATAGGCGATTATAAGTTAAAAAAATATCATAGTAGAATAATATTAATTCTACTGTGATATTTTATTTCATCCTACATATCTTCAATTGAAATCCATTCTTTTTTATTAACAGTTCGATCAGACTACACCTCTAATTGTATTTGTCAAAAGTTTTACGGTAGTAACCGTAAAACTTTATATATTTTTTTGTTTTTACGGTTGAGATTGCATTTATACTGCTATTATTTATATAATTATATTATGATTTTTTAGTAAATTCAAAAGATAAAATTCATTAACTAAAAAAACCCAACTTGTGTTTAATCTCAAAAGTTTTTATATCTTTATCGTTATACACACAATCTGAATTAATTTCAGAAATTTGTTCAAACATATCTTCTCCAACAATTTTCTTTATCTCTACTAAACTATCAATTAGTCTATCCTCATATACAGGTCTATTACTATGAGTATCACTACCCCATAAATGAATAAGGTTATGCTTAAGTAAACTAATAGCACACACTTTAACATCATGACCATAATCACCTAATACACTACTTACATTCATCTGTAACAAAGCACCAGACTCTACATACTTTATAGCTTCGTCAATATTTCTTTGAACATATAAATATCTTTCTGGATGAGCTATAATTGGCACAAATCCAGCAACTAAAATATCATTAATAACTTTCGAAATATTTGGTATTTTAATATCCATTGGAAACTCTATCAAAATATATCTACTGTTATTTAAACTGCAAAGTTTATCAGCTTTTAGTAACTCTACAATATCTGGACATATCATAATTTCACATCCACAAACAACTGATACATTAATTTTAGAAATACGAAGTAAATCATTCAAACTATTAACGTAAATCAAAATATTTGTTTTGTAATTCTCACATACATCTTCAACAAAATGCGGTGTAGCAATTATTTTAGTTATACCACATTTACTAGCTGATCTAATCATATCCAAAGATTCATTAATATTACTGCACCCATCATCAACAGCGGGTATAATATGTGAATGTATATCAATCATTATAAAACAACCTTTCAACTAACTTAAACAAACCTATTCCAACTAAACTTCCGGTAAAATCTAAAACTAAATCAATAATTTCAAAAGCTCTTCCACTTACAAATAACTGATGTACTTCATCACTCAAAGCATATAACACGCAGAATAACAAACTATATATAACTACCCTAATATTTCTATATTTAAAACTAGCATAAGCTAATATACCCAAAACAAAGAACATACCACTATGCATAAATTCTCTAAAAACAGAATTCAAACTAATTAAAACATCATTACTTAAACCACTAAAAACATAACTTAATATATTTAAACTATTATTACCCGATACAGATGACGTTTGACTTGATAAATAGAATATAACTAAACACCAAACAAACAAAACCGTATACGATATGTATTTTTTAACTTTCATACTACTCCTTATAATTAATTTTAATTATACCACTTATAACTAATTAAAGCAATATTATATTTAGTAAAAAATGTAATTTGTTTTTTACAAACATTTAACTGTATAATAATCCACAACCCATTATATTAATAAAATCACCATTATTTACAATTTAATTACTTAACTTCTTCAAAAACAAACCTTGCACTATTAGATAAATTACCAGATATATCTTCTCTTATTGTTAATATTTCTCCTACTTGCAAACTTTTCACAATAAGATCATGTTCTAAAATAACTTTATTATTTAAATCTAAAAATTTTATTTTAATTTTAGCAAATGATAAAACCTCACCACTTATATTTTCAACAATACATTTTACATTACTATTAGACTTTCTTGTAGTTACATCTGTTATTTTTATTTTGTAATTTCCAACCATTGCATCAGTGTTCAACTCAGTACCTATATTAGTTTTTACATCACCCGTATTTTCTTCATAACTTTTAATATCATTACTCTTATTTTTATTAACTACAAATATTATTAATATAACTATTATACAAATAGTAATTGCTGTCATAAATTTTTTGTTACCCATAATTTACCTCCTTTTTAAATATTTTATCACATTATATTATTTAAATCAACGGATTAATAAAATAAAAAACAATATTTCATATCCAAATTTAACAATAAAAAAATCTTAAACATAGCATTAAATTAATAAGATTAATAAAGACTAAATATAACACTTATTTGTTATACTTAGTCTTTATTTGTTCCATAGTTTTGATTTTATCTAAATCATTATCAATTAACAAACTTGTTATATAAGCAGTAGCATAAGATGTTCCTTTGTATGTCTTATACCCCAAACCTGGTAAATTTAAAACATATTCTTCTTTTGGAACAATAATTACCGCATCTTTACAATCCCCATCTGATACAGATATTACCCCACTATACATAGCAGGATACGAATAATCCTCAGAATAATTCAAACATGATGATATAATTAAAACATTTTTGCTAATTGCATATGATATTGCATCCTTTAACAATTTGTTATCATTTTTGGTTGCAAAACTCATATTTATAATATCAACTTCATTTTCAATACACCAATTTATTGCATTAACGATAGAAGTTATCTGTCCAACATTATTACTATTCAATACTTGTGCATAATATATTTCTGCCCGAGTAGTATTTTTACTGATTATCTCAAGTATAGCATTTCCATGACTTGCTTCAATTTCATTACCTACTGAAATAAAACGTTTAGTTGATTTAACATTATAATATTCTAAGGTTTTATCACTTACAATACTATCTATTATACCAACTTTAACAATTTTTTTAGAATCTACAATTGATTGCCCATGTGTTGTAGTAACCATAAAGATTACTACAACACATAAAAAAACTAAAAATATTTTCCGCACAAATACATCACTCCACTCATTAAAAGCCTATTGTTGGAATAGTTCTATCTAAATCTTCGAATTGAACACTTTCTTGAACTACTTTAGAATTAGCTTCAGGATGTACCCTATTAAGCCATTTCACAAAAGTTTCTGCTCCATTCCAAGCTTCTTTATTAGTATGATTTATCATGTCATAAAACCACTCATCAAACTCTTCTTTGTATTTTTGTATATTCTCTGCTATATGATCTTCACAAACTATTACATCTGCGCAAATATCAAAACAAACATTAACTAACATATTATACCATCCTTTCAATTTTTTTTATTGTGCAGGATACCAACAATGTGGCGCTGCATTTGAATTTATAGTAAAAGATAAAGTAGCCCTTATAGATTTCACACCACCTGGATGCCAATGTGGGTAATAACCATCTTCAGCTTTATGCACTGCATCCCATTTTGCTGTTGCTGGAGCCCTACTAGCACCTATCGCAGCCACTTGTGCAGCTTTATTATTTGTAGCAAATGTATCTAATCCAGATCTCAATTGTGCCACTGCGGCACCATAACTTATAGGTGTAAGTGAATTAATTACTACCATGCCTTTTGCTAAACCTGCCCTATAATAAGCTGACGGCTTTGGTGCTTTTGGATTAGTCCTTGCCAGTGCCTCTGCTCTTGCTATTGCCTTTGCTATTGAATCTACTGAATACCAAGCAACTGCAGCAGTGCCAATTGCACAGGCAGCGAATAATACAGCATTTATAACTTGCATTGCAGCAGCTATTGATGCTGCTCCCCAAAGAAAAGGTGCAATAACAAAAATAGTTTGAGCTGTAACTGTATCTCCATCATCTACTACACTTGGATTGTCAAAATCCACATTGATTATAACATCCTTGTCATACTTAGATACATCAACATTATATGCTAAATTATCCTGATATAACTTGTATGTGTTGCTATTTTGATCATAAGTTGCTTTAAAAACATTTCCGTCTAAATAAGTTAAAGCAGTTATATCTCCATTAACATTTTTACTTAATTCAACATTAGAAACACTTGAGTTTGAAGTTTCTTTTTTACTTGCAGATCCATTAAGAGTAACAATGTTAATAATTAGCACACAAATAATCATCAAAGATATGAACCGTTTCAACACAATCACCTTCCTTTTAATTTGTTGTACACATTTACAAGTATTACTTTCTTAAAAATCGTGCATCACATCCTTACAGTTTATTATCTATTTTAATAAATTAACTTTAACTTATTATCCATTATTATACATTTATATGCACCGATTATATCATAAAAAAATCAATTGTCAATATTATCATTAAAAATTGATTTAATTTGAGAATATAACAATATAATTTTAAATTGGAAACCTAAAAAAATCCAAATAAACATATTAATTAAAAGAATATAGTTGGAATTTCTTTATCTAAATCTGTAATTTGAACAATTCTTTGAACTACTCTAGAATTAGCTTCAGGATGCGCATTATTAAGCCATTTGACAAAAGTTTCTGCTCCATCCCAAGCTTCTTTAGTAGTATGGTTTATCATGTCATAAAACCACTCATCAAACTCTTCTTTGTATTTTTGTATATTCTCTGCTACAAAATCTTCACAAACTATTACATCTCCAGAGATATCAAAACAAACATTAACCAGCATATTAATCCCTCCTTATATAATTAAAATTTATTCATATATGGTAATTATATAACAAAAAAAATATTTATCAATAAAAAATAGAATAAAAAATTAATTTCATCCTATCTTTTAATATATATTAATTACCGTATATGTATTTTATAAAATCAGCTTTAGATTTAGTATAATCAGTCATAAAGTAATAAACACCATTTAACATTTTTCCACCACTGTAATCAGCTCCAGGAACTTGATTAGAAGTCATATTTTTTATATAAGTATCTTTCTCACTAACTATACTAGTTAAAATACCCATATAATCTGTTACATTTATATTAGTTTTAACTTCACTTAATATACTGTCTGAAACATTCATAATACCATTTACACCTAATGAAGATAACTTAGTAATTAAAGCTTCTAAAACCATTCTTTGTCTACCAGCTCTAGTAAAATCATTACCAACTGTTCTATCTCTAGAATGAGTTAATGCTTGTTCACCAGAAAGATTTACTAATCCTGACGTTGTTAATTTACTAAATTTATTTCCAGTCATTTTGTATGAAGTCGGAGAATTACTATTTATATATGCCATTTCTTCAGGAGATATATTTAATTGTATACCACCTAACTTATTAATAACGTGAATTAAACCAACAAAATCAATTGTAATATATTCAGTTATATTTAATCCAAAATTACTATTAATTGTTTTAATAGCAAGTTGTTCTTTACCAAAAGCATATGCATGATTTATTTTATCTTTACCATGTCCAGCAATTTCTACATATGTATCTCTAGGTATACTAACTAAACTAATACCTTTTGTTTTAGGATTAACAGAAGCAATCATTATAGTATCACTTCTACCTGAATAACCACCCTCAACATCTGTTGTATCTATACCAAAAAATACGACACTCTTAACATTTTCAAATTCAGATTTAGTTACAGTATCAGCAACCTCAGTATACATATCTTTATTTACTTCTAAATCAGTTTTATCTATAGGACTATAATTCATTTTTCCAAGTTTAAAATATACATATCCTACAACACTAGCTATACATAATACTATAACAAGTAGTATTACTATAATAACTTTTGTAAGTTTCCTCATTTTCTTTTTAATTGGTTTATCATTTACTTCATTCGAAGTTTCAGATATTTGTTCTTTATTTTTTTTCATTTTATTACCGACCTTTCTGTTAACAGTATTACTAATTTTCAAATTAAACTTTTTATTCTAACAATTAAATTTTTCATTGTTACTTTATCAGAAATATAATTTAACAAAAATGAAATCACACTTATAACTATTGTAAGTACCCCAGCCTTTATTATCCATTCAATATATCCATTACTATTAAAATCAAATAAAAGTGAAAAAATGTATATAGGAATAAATGTTGCACTAAAATTAACTACAATCCTTTTAATTGTGATTTTATTTGAAATATTTAGTATATTTTTATTGGTATATATTATAGTAACTATAGTTCTATATAAAAATGAAATTAATGTTCCTAATAAAACCCCTTCTAATCCCCATAATTTAACGAATACTATTTGTCCAATTAAATTTATGGACATTTCAATTATAGCCATATTTCTTGTTTCTTTAAAATGCCCATGTGCAGTAATAATTGTAGCTGATGGTATTTTTAAGTTGGCTACTATTCCAATAATTACAAATAATATTGCTAATATAGGTTTCACATAATTTATATCTGCACCTTTGGTATATATTGATATAAACGGTAGTATAGTCACTAAAGCAATTGAAAAAAATATAAATATAACTATATAATAAACTAATTCATATAAATTAAATGCTTTATTTAAAGTTTTATTATCATTTCTGGCTACTAATTCACCAAAACTAGGTACTAAAGTACTAGACAATATACCACATAATGAGTTTATGCCAATAAATATCAAAGCATATACTGCATATACACTTGCTGCTTCTAATCCACAAAATATAGAAACAATAATAGTTGTACTTCCTGATACTATAGTACCAGATAATTGATGAAATAATGCATCTTTTCTTTTAGCAGTTGCTGTTAATATAGGTTCTACCCTCTTATCTAAATACTTATAATTTTTACGTACATATAAAATTAATATT
>Ga0209123_1001175_pt1 | contig 27157 bp, 29 predicted proteins | sample BarGraIncu00431A_FD_184500 | JGI IMG/M metagenome (GOLD analysis project Ga0209123, IMG submission 184500) | Arctic peat soil microbial communities from Barrow, Alaska, USA - Barrow Graham LP Incubations 004-31A (SPAdes) (version 2) | ecosystem: Environmental > Terrestrial > Soil > Wetlands >...
ATATTCGGCTTCCGGTTCCAGGGCTATTCCGAGCCTTTCCACTCCGCACGGATCGCCTGCGTCATTAAATAAAACCCGGGCAATACCAATTCGGGAGTAATTTCCTTTCGCAACGACACGCGGGAAAAGATAAAGTTTACCATCCGGTCCACGAACTGCAGCAGGGTTTAAAGTTCCTTCCACTTCCATTGGATTTCCGGGTTCAGGTTCCATAATCACTCCCAGCCGTTCTAATTTTAATCCACTCATATTTTTGCCTCCTCTGTATGTTTTATTTATTTCATAGAACCCAAACAAGCAATTATTGTTTCAATCACCCGTTTCGACTCTTCCGGACCTTTAATCCTGATTGACACAACTCCTGCTTCTTTAGCCGGATAGTCGTTTCCTCCAGGGAATATTGCATCACCAATAAAAATCATCTCTTCAATTTCAATGTTTAGTGTATCATGAAGTTTCATGATCCCATACCCTTTATCAATTCCGGGTTTGGTAATATCAACAGAAGTTGTTCCTCCAAGGTGAACAGCAAATTCAGGGATTGATACACTCAGAATTTCTTGAATCTTCTTCCGTTTTGAGAAATCAGGATCCCATTTCGATTTTTCTTTGATTGGAGCTTGTTGACCCAATGCGGAATAAGTTATTTGGCTGCCACGGTCTTCAATCTCATCACCCCAAATTTTTTCAATATCAAAATCAATTGTATTGAGTGCATTTTCCAACTCATTTATAATTTTCTTCTTTTCATCCCTGCTAAAATCTTCCGAATATAATTTTTTCCAATCTCCGTCATATTGATAGAATTGTGTGCCGCAAGTTGGAAGTAGCGACAAATTTTTCAGCAATTTATCCTGTGGAAGATTGGTGAGAATTTGTTTTTCGAACTGCGGCCAACCACCTCCTGATATAATAGCTACTTTGACAATACCGAGCAAATCATGCAGCAGTGATGCCATTTCGGTATCGAGTGACGATTTGCTTTCAGCAAGTGTTCCGTCTAAATCAAATACAATAAGTTTTTTCATTATGTTTATAATTAGCCTCCCCAAGACCCTCCGAAGGAGGGGATGTGAAGATGATATTTTTACTTTTATGATCATTCACATTTGTGTTCAAAATTTTTTATTTCGGTCATGAATGTTTCATTATGATGTTTTTTTTATTCAGGAATTGCTATTTCCAATAAACTGACTGTTGCATTCGGACAAAAAATGCAAGAACCAACAATTGCAGGAAGGAGCCAAACATCGCCTTTTCGTATTGTATAGGACGTATTATTGTATTCCAACTTACCTTCACCATCAATGCAAACAAGCACCCGAGGTGTATCTTTTTCGCCGACATTAAATGGCAATTTACCGCTTAGTCGCCACAGCCGGAAATATTCACATTGAAAGAGATGTTCACGTATAACAGAATTTTGTTCTTCCAATACCGGTATTACAGGAGCTTTTTCTACTTGGGTAAAATCAATGCAAGCAATCGCCTGATCTATTTGAAGTGCCCGTGGCTTACCTGTTTTGGCATCAATATGATTCCAATCGTATAAACGAAACGTTACATCGCTATTTTGCTGAACTTCAAATGCCACAATGTCGCCGCCCAGTGTATGAACAGTTCCTGCAGGCAGGAAAACAGCATCTCCCTTTTTAGGAGTGAAATAACTGAGGTGTTCTTCAACCGTACCATTTGTAATCGATTGACGCAAATTTTCAGCAGTTGTTCCCGATTTCAGACCTTCATAAATACGGCTTTCATGACCCGACTTTAACACCACCCATGCTTCAGTCTTTCCGTGTTCTCCTTCAGGTATAAAATCTTTTTGCATATCTGATGGATGCACTTGAACCGAGAGCATTTTATGCGCATCGAGGAATTTGAGAAGCAAAGGAAATCGGTCGAATTTTCCGGCTAATTTTCCCATTAATTGTTCCTGAAATAGTTCCATCAATTTCGCGATAGTTTGCCCTTTAAGAGGTCCATCGGCAACAAGGCTTGCATGATCATCGCGATCACTTAGTACCCATGCTTCACCGATTGGATCGTTGCCGGGTAACGGTGCAGTAAGAAAGTCAGCCAATTGTCGGCCACCCCAAATCCGGTATTGGTAGATCGGTTCGAAGCGAATGGGATACAGAGGTATTAGACCTTTTGTGTTTTCTATTGCTGACATGTTTATTTCCTTTCCTTTTCGATATTATATTCACCTTGACGCGCAGCACGGTTGCACCATGCCTGATGATACAATGTTTTCTGAGCTTCCTTTACATTTATTTCTTTTCCGTTCCAAATTTCCAGAGCCGGTTGCTGAATAGCCCGACCAAACGAAAAAGATAATTCCCATGGAAGTTTGTTTTTAAACCGAACATTCATAGCATTCAGACGAGCCGAAGCCAGTTCCGAAGATTGCCCGCCCGACAAGAAAGCAATGCCAGGAACTGCTGCCGGAACAGTACGTAACAGACATTTTATTGTTGCATCTGCTACCTCATCAACCGATTCTTGTTTTGAACAAGCCAATCCCGGTACAATCATGTTTGGTTTTAAAATCATGCCTTCAAGCAGTACTCCTTGCGTATAAAGTTGATTGAAAACCGTATGCAATACTTGTTCCGTCACCTCAAAGCAACGTTCCATCGTATGATCACCATCCATAAGTACTTCCGGTTCTACAATCGGGACAATCCCTGCTTCCTGACATAATGCAGCGTAACGGGCCAATGCATGTGCATTTGCTTCAATACATGCCTGTGTCGGAATGCCTTTGCCAATAGTAATTACAGCCCGCCACTTGGCAAAGCGAAGTCCCATTTTAGCATATTCATTGAGTCGGTCGCGTAAATTATCCAATCCTTCGGTTATCTTTTCTCCGGGATGACCTGCCATAGCTACTGTACCACCATCCACTTTAATTCCGGGAATAATTCCGTTGTCGGTCAGAACATTGATAAATGAACTTCCATCTTTTAAATGCTGCTGAACAGTTTCATCGAATAAGATGGCTCCACTTATACTTTCATTCAATCCGGAAGTTGTGACAATCATTTCGCGATAGTCACGCCGGAGTTCTGCTGTTTCCGGAATTCCCAGTTTTGCAAATCGTTTATTACTGGTTGGATAACTTTCGTCCATAGCCAGCAAACCTTTGTTGTCTGCAACCAGTGCCTTTGCAGTATCTATAATATCTTTTGTATTCATTTTTGATTATTTTTTAATTGTCAATGTCTATAACGTCATGTTCTTTCCCTGCTCGTTCAATTGTCTCTGTGGCACTGATGAAAAGTCAACCGTCATTACATAAAATAGGATGCCAACTAACATCAAAAATAAGAATACCCAAAAAATCCAACTATGATGTACCCGTTTCCACTGAAACCTATGTTCATGAAGATCTTTGATACTATCCTGCCCTATCTGATTGTGTTTGTTATCATTCATTTGTTCTGTTCTTTTTTTAATTGAATTTTCAATGATTCCGATGTGGTGATGTTATCCTTTATATTAACTATTTCAAGTGTTGCGACTTTTGCAAGGCGACGGATGAATCTTTCATCACCTTTGAAACGAGCATGCAAGAAGCTCAAGGTCAATTCCAATGCTAACTTGTATCCGGTAATTTGACCGCCCAAACACATCACATTCATGTTGTCATCTTCAACTCCTTGATGAGCTGAAAATGAATCAGTGATTAATGATGCACGCACACCAGCCACTTTATTGGCTGCAATGCAAGCCCCAACGCCACTTCCACAGATAGCCAGGCCACGGGCGACATCACCCTTTCGCCACAGCTCGGACTAATGGAATTACAAAATCAGGATAGTCATCATCCGAAACCAATTCGTTAGCACCAAAGTCTTCTACTTCATAACCGAAATTTCTAAGAGCTGAAACAAGTTGCACCTTCAACTTAAAACCGCCATGGTCAGCAGCTATACCAATGTTCATCATTTCAGATGTTTGTTGAGCACTTCCATTTTCTATATTTTTTTCTGATTCCATTTCCAGTTGATTTTATCGGGTTCTGTGGTTTAATATTATTTTTTTCAATTCAAAGATAGAAAGACATATGGCTCCTACCGTTAATGTTACAATCCAATCAATGGCAGTTAAAGTGGAGGTATGAAAATAAAGATTACAAACCGGTATATAAACTATCAACAAGACGCAAAAAACAGAGACTGCAAATGCCAGAAGTAGTTTTATGTTTGAAAACAAATATTTTCCCAACGCATTTCCAAAAGTTCGTCTTGAAAGAATATTAGCGTATTGTCCGAAAATTATTGAAACAAATGTAACCGTGATTGCCCTTTCATAATTATTAGCACCATGCGGATGAATGAAAATTGAATAAAGAAAAGCACCATAAGCAACCAGCCCGATAACGATACCTGAAAAGGCAATTCCTAGCATTGCTTCTTTGGTAAGTATTTTGTCTTTTGGACTTCGGGGTGAATTTTCCATGATACTTTTTTCTGGTGGATCGTAGGTAAGCATAATAAGAGGAAACATTGCACCAACCATGTCAATCAGTAAAATCTGCACTGCAAATATTGGCGTAGCGATACCCATAAAAACACCGGCAAATCCAAATAGCACACAAACCAATTCCGCGATGTTGCATGAAAGATTTGTTTTGATTGTCTTTTCCAGATTCCTGAATATAGTTCTTCCTTCTTTTACAGCAACAACAATGGTCGAAAAATTATCATTCAATAAAATCATATCGGCGGCTTCCTGCGCCACTTTAGAGCCATTTTTCCCCATGGCAATTCCAATGTCCGCCCGCTTCAAACTCAATGTATCGTTTACACCATCACCGGTTACCGCCACTATTTCACCTTGTTTCATCAATAAATCCACGATTCGGAATTTATCATCGGGCGATACCCTAGAAAATATCAGAGCCCGGTTTTTAAAAACTTCTTTTAGTTGCTTATCCGTCATTTTGGGTAAATCATCGCCCTTAATTACTACCGGATATTCATCTCCCTCGTTCATTAATCCGATATTTTTAGAAATTGCTTTTGCCGTTACATCATTGTCGCCTGTAATGATGAATACTTTGATGTGTGCCTTAAAAACAGATGCAATAGCATCTTTCACTTCCTTGTGGGGTGGATCCAGCATAGTAACGAATCCGGCAAATATTAAATCCTTTTCGGCATCGTCAACCAAATAATCCTTTTTCGTTTCAAGGTCTTTGTAGGCAATAGCAATAACACGCAATGCTTGTTCTGAAAACGTGGCTGCCATCGTCAAAAGTTCCTTTTTCTTTGCTGCTGTCAGTTCACTAACTTTATTATTATCAATCCATTTTGTTGAAACTTCCAGCACTGACTCTATCGAACCCTTCACAAATGAAATAACCTTATGCTTATGTTGTCGGATAATGGTCGCTCTTTTTCTGATAGAATCGAAGTCAAAAGCTTTTATCAACGGATAATCTTTTTCTATTTCTTCCAACTTATATCCTGCTTTCATGGCTAGTGTAGAAAACGAAGTTTCGGTTGGGTCACCAATAGAATACCACGAAAGATGATTTTTATCGGGAGGACTGACCTTACCTTTGGAAGAAAGGAAGCCTGAAAGAAAGAATATCTTTAAATCGCCCAATGCGTCTTTTTTCAGAACGTTGGATTGCTTGTTCGTTATATCGCCAACAGGTTCGTAACCCAATCCGGAAACCGAAAACGGTTGACCATCAAAATAGCAACTGGTAATGGTCATTTCGTTATTGGTGATAGTTCCGGTTTTATCGGAAGCAATAACAGTAGCCGAACCTAATGTTTGAGCAGAGGCAATATTCTTTACAATAGCCTTTCGCTTAGCCAATCGTCCAACGGCCAGAGCAAGAGCCATAGAAATTTGTGCAGGCAAGCCTTCGGGCACCATAGCTGCAGCAACGCTTACCGAAAAAACAAGCGCCAGTGATATAGAATCTTTCAGAAGCAATCTTGATGCAAAAATAACAGCAGCAATACCCAACGTAATGTAAGTTAGTTTTTTGGCTACATCAGCAATTTCAATTTGAACAGGTGCATTGGCGGGTTTTATTTTCTGAGAAGTTGTGCTGATTTTACCAATCTCTGTTTGTATTCCGGTGGCATAAACAATTCCGGTTGCATCGCCCCGGGCAACTGTTGTGCCCATGAAAACACAATTCTTTATTTCATTAATGGGCAGGTTTTTATTAGTGCTAAATAAAGCATCCTTATTAGATGGTAGTGATTCGCCTGTAAGTATAAATTCATTTGCCGAATATTCATTCGAATCAATCAGACGAATGTCGGCCGGAATACCATCACCTTCGGCTAAACTTACAATATCACCCGGAACAAGTTCATCGACGGTAATCTCAGTAATTTTTCCGTCTCGAATTACATTGCATTTATCGACAACCAAACTCTTAAGCGATGCAAGAATATTTTCCGATTTCCATTCTTCGTAAAAGCCAATGATAGCATTCAGGATAACAATAGCTATAAGAATAGAGCCGTCGCGAAACTGACCCAGATAATACGACACTCCGGCTGCAACAATCAGAATAAAAACTAGCGGACTGATAAATTGACGGAAAATTATTCTAAAAACGCTGACAGTATTGGTTGCTTTCAGCACATTGCTGCCATACTTTTGCCTTGCCAATTTAATTTTTCGTTCATCTAAACCATTCTTACTATCACTTTTAAATTCGTTTACGACGGTCTCAATATTTTCTTTATAAAATTCCATTGTTTATAACCTTTATAAGTTGATTTTTCCATTGGCTGGTTTTTCATTCCCATTTCCAGTTGCGTATTTCCGGCAAATCCTCGCCATGTTTATTAATATAGGTCCTGTGTTCAATAAGTTTTTCCTCCAGCATTAGTTTCAGTTTAGCCGCTTTGTCACTCAATTGTGGCAGACGATTTATTACATCTATTACCAGATGAAACCGATCGAGGTCGTTGAGCACCAGATTGTCAAAAAAAGTAGTTATGGTACCTTCTTCCTTATAACCACGAACATGCATGTTTGCATGGTTTGTACGGCGGTAGGTAAGAAGATGTATTAGTTTTGGATATCCGTGAAAGGCAAACACAATAGGTTTATCTTTCGTAAACAAAGCATTGAACTCAGCATCAGTTAATCCGTGTGGGTGTTCTGTACTGGGTTCAAGTTTCATAAGATCGACCACGTTAACCACCCTGATTTTCAGTTCAGGTAAATGTTCCCGAAGAATGGAAACTGCTGCCAGTGACTCAAGCGTTGGCACATCACCACAGCTGGCCATTACTACATCTGTCTCCGAACCCTGATCATTACTTGCCCATTGCCAGATACTAATTCCACGGGTGCAATGTTCTATTGCTTCTTCCATGTTTAACCATTGAGGTGCCAGATATTTACCGGCAATAATAACATTTACATAATTACGACTCCTTAAACAATGATCTCCAACTGATAATAAACAATTAGAATCCGGCGGCAGATAGACACGCACAATGGAAGCCTTTTTGTTTACCACATGATCGATAAATCCCGGATCTTGATGGGTGTCGCCATTATGTGCCTGTTGCCAGACGTGGGAAGCAAGCAGGTAATTCAATGAGGCTATTTCTTTTCTCCAAGGCAATTTATTGCAAATTTTCAGCCACTTAGCATATTGATTAAACATTGAATCGACAATATGAATAAATGCTTCGTAGCTGGTAAACAGCCCGTGTCGTCCGGTGAGCAGGTATCCTTCGAGCCAGCCTTCGCACTGATGTTCGCTCAATATTTCCACAGCTCGCCCTTGGGTTGCAAGAAATTCATCATTATCTTGTGTTTGAGCTTCCCATTGTCGATTGGTCACCTCAAAAACGGCGTTCAAACGGTTGGAAAGGATTTCATCGGGGCCGAAAACCCGAAAGTTGTTTTGTTCCTTATTAAGTTTTATCACATCGCGAAGGAACTCACCAAGCACATGTGTGTCGGAAGACATAACCGAACCCGGCGATGTAACCTGAACCGCATTCTTTCGGAAGTCCGGCATAATCAGGTCGTGCAGTAATAAGCCACCGTTGGCGTGCGGATTAGCCCCCATTCTTCGTTTTCCTGTTGGTGCAAGCTCGGCCAATTCGGGCAAAAGGCAACCGTTCGCGTCAAAAAGTTCTTCCGGCTTATAGCTTTTCATCCAATTTTCCAGCAATTTTAAATGATGTGGATGATCGGAATCTACGAGCAGTGGAATTTGGTGGGCACGAAATGTTCCCTCAATTTGGAGTCCATCTACTTCTTTCGGTCCGGTCCAGCCTTTAGGTGAATTGAATACAATCATTGGCCAACGCGGACGAGCGGCATCATTATTCTTTCGCGCATTATTTTGAATTTGTTTAATTTCCTCAATAACAATTTCTAAAATACCGGCCATGAGTTGATGCATTTTTTCCGGTTCATCGCCTTCCACAAAATAAGGAGTCCATCCATAACCTCGGAGCAACTGTTCCAGTTCCTCACGCGGGATACGAGCCAGAATCGTTGGATTGGCAATTTTATAACCATTCAGATGCAAAATTGGCAGCACAGCCCCGTCGGAAATCGGATTCAGAAATTTGTTGGAATGCCAGGCAGTTGCCAACGGACCAGTTTCTGCTTCACCATCACCAATTATACAAGCTACAATTAATTCAGGATTATCAAATGCTGCTCCAAAAGCATGACTTAGTGAATATCCCAATTCTCCACCTTCGTGAATTGATCCGGGACAATCGGGCGAAACATGGCTGGGAATTCCACCCGGAAAAGAAAATTGAGTAAACAACTTTTTCAGTCCGGCTTCGTCGCGGGTAATGTTCGGGTAAACTTCAGTGTAAGTACCTTCAAGGTAAGTATTGCCAACCAAAGCTGGCCCACCGTGACCTGGACCTGCTATATAAAACATATCCAGATCGTATTTTTTAATAACCCTGTTCAAATGAGCATAAATGAAATTTTGCCCCGGCGTAGTACCCCAATGCCCCAGCAGCATTTTCTTAATATGAGACTGCTTTAGCGGCTCCCGAAGCAATGGGTTTTCGTGAAGATAAAGTTGTCCGACTGAAATATAATTTGCTGCACGCCAATAGGCATTCATCTTTTGCAGAAGATCTTGAGATAAAGTTTTAGTTTCCATCTTTTAGTTGTTTCGTTTTAATTTTATGGTTACAATTATTCTAACATTTGACGAACTGTTTTCGCCATCATCCACTCCTCATCGGTTTTTATTACACGAACCGTCACGCGACTATTGTCCGTTGAAATAACAGGTGCATTTGCGTTATTCCGTTTTTCATCCAGTTCAATTCCAAAACATTGCAATCCGATGCAAATGCGGGAGCGTATCTGCGGACTGTTTTCGCCAATGCCTCCTGCAAAAACCATAATATCTAATCCGCCCAGTGCTGCAACAAAAGCACCTATCCACTTTTTTGCCTGATAGCAAAATAAAGCCACAGCTTCCGCCGCCCGAAAGTCAGTTGTTTCTTGCTCCAACAAATCACGCATATCGGAACTAATTTCGGAAACGCCAAGAAGACCTGAATCGTTGTTAATTAAATGATTGAACTGTTTTGGACTTAGATTTTCCGACTTCATCATATACCAGGCTACACCCGGATCCAAGTCACCGGGACGAGAACCCATTATTAAACCACCTGCCGGTGTAAAACCCATGCTGGTGTCTATACTTTTACCTTCGCTTATGGCAGCCATGCTTGCTCCATTTCCCAAATGAGCCAGTATCACCCGACCATGAGCAACTTTAGAACCTTCCATTCGTGTCAATTCTTCCATTAAATAAGAATAGGAAATACCGTGAAAACCATATCGTTGTATTCCTTTGGTGGCGAAACGGCGAGGAATGGGAAGCAGTTTTGCTACTCTGGGCATGGTGGTGTGAAATGCGGTGTCAAAACAAGCTACTTGCTTCAACGCAGGATAATGTTGAATGAAAGTTTCAATTAATTCAATCTCATTCGGTAGATGATCGGGGTCATAAGGAATAATCTGACGAAGTTCATCCAATAATTCAGGGGTGATGCATTCTGATTCGGTGTGATGCATTCCATGAACAATCCTGTGAGCCACAGCCTTTACCGAAGCGAATTCGACTTGTTTTTCGAACCAATTCATCAGATAAGTCGAAGCCATCTTATAGTTGGAAGCATGTATCGGGAGTATGTTTTTCTGATTTTCCCCCTCGAAATTGTATGTCAACGTAGAATCTGTTAACCCAATTCGATCGATTTTACCATGAAATAACCGCGTAAGCGTTTTATTAGCTGCATATAGTGCAAACTTGATAGTAGATGAACCACCGTTTATGATTAATATGCAAGCTTTATCAATTTTCATTACTGTTTTTCATTTTTTATTCCGGCGATAGTCCGCTTGAGGCTAACTCAGCTAAAGTAGAGGCATAATCCAGATGGGTAATGCTTCTGATTCCCATGTCTCGGGCAATATCAATAAACATCTGCGTATCATCGATATACAATGCATTTTCAGGCAACACATGAGCGATGTCCAACGCCAGCCGAAAAATATCCGCATCGGGTTTCCGAAGATGAACGAAACAGGAGGAAATGAAGAAATCGAAAAACTGATTCAACTGAAATTTATTGATTCGATAGTCGTTCAATTCCCGTGCTTCATTGTTGATTGCCACTATTTTTAGATGATATTTTTCTTTCAACAGCCGCATTAATGCAATCATCTCTTTGTCGGGAGTGGTTTGAGAAAACATAAATTCCTGAAATTTTTCAGGTGTAAAAGGACGTTCTTTGTAGAATATTACTTTATCGAGGTATTCACTCAACGTGACTTTTCCCTCTTCAACAGTTGCCATAAGTAATTTGTGCCGGCTTTGCATCTCACCATAATCCAAATGAAATGCTTTGGCTGCTGCCTGGCGCGACTCGTGTCCCCAACCATTACTCAGCAAAACATCACCAATGTCTAAAAATAAAGTTGTAATTGAATTTGAATTATCCATTTTTTATGTGTAATGATCTAAATAATAACTCTTTTTGGGAATTAATCGTTACAGTTCTATCATCGGCGATTCCAGAAAATCTAATCGCGTTTTTTTGTCGGAACAATGAAAAGTGGGATAGTGGTTTTCTTTAGTACATCTTCTGCTTCGCTTCCCAAAATGATGTTTTCCAACCACCTTCGACTATGAGTGCCAATAACAATAATATCTGCATTCAAATCTTTTGCCGTGCCCAAAATAGTAGCGGCAATCTCACCGAATTCTACTGCAGTCATTATAGAATCATCTCCAAGGTTTTTTTTAGCTTTATCCAGAAATTCATGTACAGATTTTTCTAAATCTCCCATAATATCAACTCTCCATTCGCGCATATAGGCGTAGGATGAATAATAAATCGGTTGTTCGGAAATGACATGCATTAATATTACTTCTGCATTCATTGCTTTTGCCAAAGCAAATCCTTGTTCTGCCACTTTGTGTGATGTTTCATCGTAATCCATGGCAATCAATACTTTGCTAATTTTTGTTGTTTTCATAATCGTTGAAAGTTTTTTATTATCAAATGATTTATAGGTTTACGTAATAATTATTACGTATTTTATTTTCAAAAAAATATGTCACGAAAATGGACAAAATTCATTCATTCCTGCCTTATTTGTGTTACAAAATTTTCGAATAAAGTTATATGATTCACACATTTTTCAAGTATTGTATTCAACACAAGAGCAGATGAAATTATAACAATTTCATCTGCTCTTGTATGTTATACTAATGGCATTATTAATGTTTTATGGATTAAAATATAATTTCATTATACTTAATAAATAATTAAATGCAAGCTTCAAATAAACTTTAGCATTCTACCAAATTCTTTTTTTAATTTCATTTTGTCACGGATTGCAAAACTTGGCCAGTGTGGAGCAATTGGCTTTTGAGTATCCATTTTATTCCGCTTATTTCTTGGTTGGAATAATCAAGAGTGGTATCTTAGAGTTCTTTAATACATTTTCTGCTTTACTTCCCATAATAATATCTTCTAACCATTTACGGCTGTGAGAACCCAGAACAATTACATCTGCATTCATTTCTTTAGCTGTTTTTAATATGGTTTCTGCGATTTCTCCATCCATTAAAACAGTTTTAATTGACGCATCATCTCCAAGGTGTTTTTTTGCTTTGTCCAAAAACTTCTGTGTTGTTATTTTTAAATCGTCTAACATCTCAACCTTGAATTCGTGGTTGTAGGTATACGCTGAATAATAAATCGGCAATTCGTTTATAACATGCAGTAATATAGTTTCAGCATGCATAGCCTGTGCCAATGAAAAACCGGCTTCTGCCACCTTCGTCGATGATGCATCATAATCTAGTGCTATCAGCACTTTTTTAAAGTTTGTTTTTTTCATATTCGTTGAATGTTTAATTATCAAAGTGATGTATAGTTTTACCGGAATAAATATTACACGCGCCTTCTTCAAAAGAAAAATCGTAACCTCAAAGGACAAAGTTCAATACTTTTAGTCTTATATGTGTTGCAAAATTTTTAAATAAAGTTGTATGATTCACACATTTCACTTTCTCTATCATTTAAAGAGACTTTAAAATTGATATATAACAATAAGCAATTAGGCACATGAAGGAAATTAGTTTATATTTATAAATTCAAATTTCTCAGACGACAAAGAACTTCAAGGCTTGATAGGTAATAAACAAGCAACCGGGAAGTGGTTTGACCCCTGATTTTTAAATTTTAGCTAATAAAGGAATCATACATACTCATTTCACGCAACTACTCAGACCAACTAATCAACAACATTCTTTTCGAAAGTACCTTAAAACCAATCTCTTTAAGAACATATCAACTCGTTTATATGTTAGAGAATATATGTATTTATAAACCTGGAACTTGTACAAAAATCGAAAAACAAGAATCATTAAGTAATAAAATAGTTAATCATTAAAAAACATGTGCTATGAAATTAGTTTTGATACGACATGGAGAGAGTCAATGGAACAAAGAAAATCGTTTTACAGGTTGGACTGATGTTGACTTAACTGAGAAAGGAGTAGAAGAAGCCAAAAACGCTGGTAAATTGCTAAAAGCTGAAGGTTTTACTTTCGATATAGCTTATACTTCGGTGCTAAAAAGAGCTATCCATACACTTTGGAATGTAATGGACGAAATGGATCTAGCCTGGATTCCGGTATATCGTTCGTGGAGGCTGAACGAAAAAAGTTACGGTGACCTGCAAGGATTGAATAAAGCCGAAACCGCACAAAAATACGGCGACGATCAGGTGTTGCTTTGGCGGCGAAGTTTCAATGTACGTCCTCCCGAATTGGAAATTACGGATAAACGACATCCGGTAAATGAGCTGAAATACGGCACAATAGATAAGTCATTATTGCCTGCCACCGAATGTTTAAAAGATACTATCGACAGGTTTTTGCCTTATTGGAATGAAACCATTCTACCGTCTATTCAACAGCAACAAAAAGTGTTGATTGTTGCTCACGGAAATAGTTTAAGGGCGTTGGTGAAGTATCTGGATCATTTGTCGGATGAAGAAATTCTGGATGTAAACATTCCAACCGGAATTCCACTTGTTTATGATCTCGACGAAAAACTGAATGTTATATCAAAGAATTATCTGGGAGATGAAGATACAATTAATCAGTTGATGAATGCCGTAAAAAACCAAGGGAAAGCTTAGCTTAATAAGTCTCAGTCAAACGCTCATGCCGGAATATGAAATCTTGTAACTAATAAATCGTAACTAATATGTCAGTAATTATGGAATTTGCCATCTTCCCCATGGATAAAGGGGAACATGTGAGCCAATACGTCAGGAAAGTAGTTGAGATGACAGATACTTTACCCTATAATAGTCAACTTACACCGATGGGCACAATAGTAGAATGTGAAACCATGGATCAGTGTTTGAATGTTATTTCAAAAGCCAATGTACTATTGGAGCAAGATGCTGAACGAATTTATTGCACCGCAACATTCGACAATAAACCCGGCAAAATAAATCAAATGGAACATAAGATGAAAGCTGTGAGAGATAAATAGGTACTTAATAGCATTTAATCAGCAATACTTTCGTTACGTGATACTACTCAGCACCTAATGCGAATCAGGAGTTGAAAATATGTATATATTGTTTATAATAAGAATACATATCAATAGATATTAAATCAACCAAATTAAATTCCCCATAGGGGATAAACAGAGAAAAAGCGTAAATGACCTACGGACAATAAATGCACCGATATGTTTATCCTATTGATATATAAGACCTACGGACTATTTCTTAACTCATGATTCGCATACCTAACCAATTTTGTAATTATCTAATTTTCAGTATGACAAGTCGAACTCAAAATCGTTTATTGATTTACATAATATTGATCAATATACTCATTATCTGAGCTTTGCTATGTACCCCCGCTTGCTTATGTTTTATTTCTCCATTTTTGAAAATCATTAAAGTCGGTACACTTTGAATCTGGTAACGACTTGCAATCATTTGATTTTGGTCTACATCGATTTTTATTACTTTTATACGTTCGCCAAGTTCTTCGGCTACTTGAATTAAAATGGGTGATTGTGTTTTACACGGTCCACACCACAAAGCATGAAAATCAACTATAACCGGTCGATCTTCATTAATAATTGAATCAAAATTTCCTTTCATGAGTTTATTATTTTTTTTAATTAAGGATACTTGGAACACGCTCCCGATTGATATCGGGACATAACTTTAGGTTTAAACACCCGACTAAATGCTCGTTACATATTTTATAAATTTCAGTAGCCTGTTATATATATTTTGAAACCATATAAACTGCCACAATGAGTAAAAATACAGCAAATATTTTTTTGAAAATTGCTGAAGGCAATTTTACCCCAAGTTTTGAACCAAAGAACGCACCCGCTAAAATACCGATTGCAATTAAACCGGCAAATATTAAATTTAAATGTCCGTTATTAGCATAGATAATCACACTCGGTAAACCTACCGGCAATTGCAATGCAGCCAACGAAGTGGCGGCAGCTGCTTTCGGATCGTAATGAAAAACAGCTATAAGTAAGGGTACAATAACTATTCCACCACCTTTTCCAAAAAGACCGGCGAAAATACCCGCACCAATTCCCACCAGAAGATACATCCATAAAGGTTTAGGTTGATAAATATGTTCAATCCGATCTGAGTTTTTCTTTTTTCTGAAATATGAAAAGACATCGAAATAGCTCAATGCAATGTATAACAGAATACCTGCATATAACTTAGCCAAAAGACTTTCGTTTATATTCACGGCAAGCTCACCTCCAACAAATGAACCCAGGAACAACCCCAATGCAATCCATAATGACTCCCTAACTTTGATAAGACCGGCTTTGTAATATGAAAAAACACCTAAAATACCAACCGGCAATAGCATGGCTGCCAACGAAGTAGCATTTGCATCCAGTATATCCATTCCAAAAATAACTATAAGCGAAGGAACCAAAACGATTCCTCCGCCAATACCGAATAAGCCGGATAAAACACCTACAATGATTCCGAAAATTAATAATCCTATTTCTATCATTTATTATTGATAAGTCATAACTGTAAACAGTTGCGACATAGTTTAAGTTCTTTCTATACTTTTAAAAGTAGTTCTTTACCGATAATTTCAGCAGCTACTGTCACACAACGAGTGCAGGGTCGGGATTTGTAATATGCTTCGTTTCTTTCCGACGATTCGGGATTTTGTGGTTCGTGTTTAAGTTTGAGCAAGTCGGCACATATATACGAACCCGTAATGGATTTGAACTCGTTGGCTGTTCGCTGAACGGCCTGGTAATTGGTATTTTTGGCAGCTTTGTCAATGGTATCGGTAAATGGATACTGCAATCCCAACACTAAAAACATACCACTAACTGCACCGCAAACTTCACGCAATCGTCCCATTCCTCCACCGAACGAAGTGGCTAGTTTAGCTGCTGTTTCTTTATCAATTCCGTATATATCGGAATAAGCCATAAAAACAGCTTGTGAGCAATTATAACCCTGTTCGAAAAAAGTGGTGGCATCTAAAACGCGACTTTCAATTTCACTATCATTTATCATAACTAAATTTATATCTTTTCTAATTCCTCAATTTCAGTTATTTCTTTGTTGAGTTTCCTAAATTGCTCAGAAATAGAATATTTAAAAGTATAATAAATTGAAGAAATGAAAACAATTAAAACTAATACGAAAAACACAATAGATTCAGCATTAAATATTGGTTTCTTAAAAATCATCAGAAATATCCCCAATATAGCGAATGGCATAATCAGGTATCTTACTCGCGTTGTTTTAATTTTATACTTTTCAAGTTCTGCAATTTGTTTTTTAATAGATAAAATGGCAGCTGAAAAATCAATCTTTCGAATTAATAAAAAGTATCTGATATTCCAACTGTAATTGATTATAAATAAGGACAGAAACAAGCTTAATCCAATATAAAAATTAGTAGTCAAACTAAATTTCATATCCATAACTTTTATCAGTAAAATAAGAATTACCGGCGAAAGTACATTAAATCCGGCTTTAATCTTAATCCAGTTGAGGCGTTTCTCCGGTTTAGTTATCAACATTCGTTTTAGAATTTCTTTGTTCAAATGCGTATTATCTGTTATCTTTCGGTCATATTGCAACCAAATATTCTGTAGTTCATCAAGTTCCATAATATTAAATTTTTGTAATTGCTAAATTCTTAAGTTGTTCTTTAATACGACCAATTCGCGTAGCTACATTAGTTTTAGAAATACCCATAATTTCTGATATTTCAGTATGCGAATTGCCGTCGAGGTAGAGTAAAATAATGGCTTTATTGATTTCATTCAGTTCATCAATGCATTGATATAATACATCTGATTCATCTGATTCTTCCTGTTCAATAAGCCAAGGTGTAATTTCTTCTTTCCTGAAATCATTTAAGAAAGAAAACAAAGAGTCATTTTTTCTCTTTCGTTTATAATTTATTGCTGTATTCAATGCTACCCGATAAATCCAAGTCGATATTTTTGAATCACCTTTAAATCTTTCAAATGATTTCCAAAGCTCAAGAGCAATGTCATTAATCAAATCCTCTCTATCATAAGAAGTTTTTGTAAATGCTCTTGAGATTTTAATGATTATCCCGGCATTTTCTTCGAAAACACTAAGAAATTGTTCGCTTAGTTTATCCTTTGTCATTTTCCATAATGTTACTTTTAATTGATTTTTAAATTTGTCTGTGTACACATTTAAATCAATTAGTAACACATTACATCAATAAATCACAAACAGTATTTTGTTTTTTGTTAAGACAAATGCAATATGTGGATTTATAAAAATAAAAAAACAAAAAGTAATTCAATATTTTACTTAAGTCAATACAAAAAATAGATAAATCCCAGACTGATCACAGCTATAAAAAACCACAGCGTCACACCCAACACAAGCGGTTTTACACCAACCGTTTTAATGGTTGATCTTGATAATCCAGCTCCGATAAAGAAAAGAGTCAGATTTAAACTTTGTCGGGAAACTGATACGATGTCATGCGTTATTGATTTGGGGATATTTACATACGTATTCATAACCATAGCCAGAATAAAAAATAGTATAAACCAGGGAATTACTATTTTATCGCCTTTCGATTTAAAGTAAAACGACGTAAAGACCGACAATGGAATAATCCATAAAGCCCTGGTGAGTTTTACGGTGGTTGCTACTTTCAAGGCTTCTTCGCCAAAGGTTGCTCCTGCTCCCACTACCGAACTTGTATCGTGAATGGCAATGGCGGCCCACAATCCGAATTGATGTTGAGTAAGGCTCAACATATGACCTAAAACAGGAAAAAGAAAAAGTGCAACGGCATTCAATACAAAAATAGTGGCCAATGAAACCGACATCTCACTTTCATTTGCCTTGGCAATAGGACCAACGGCAGCAATAGCACTTCCACCACAAATTGCCGTTCCAGAAGCAATCAGATAAGAAGGAACTTTTCCGATGTGAAGCCATTTCCCCACCATTATTCCTATAAACATAACGCTGACAACCGAGAACAGGGTAAAAAGCATTCCGTCTGAACCGGCTTTGAATGAATCGAGTAAATTCATTCCAAAACCCAAACCAACAACTGAAATTTGTAGCAAGTATTTGGATGCCTTTTTATTGAATCTAGGAAAAGGTGATCCAAGTGTCAGTGCAAAAACCAATCCCAAAAACAAGGCAATGGGCGCTGTTATAAAAGGAGTTAAACAAAGGAATGCCAGAATCAGATAGATAATCCCATTTAGTTGCCTGGTGAAAACAGGAAGTGAAGCCATACGAATGAGTTTTAAATAGTTGCTTTTTTAGCTGCCTCTATTGCCTTCAATAAAAAATCGGGAGATAGACAAGGTTTCCAATTCGTTTTACCTACAAAAGCCAAATCGGTTTCAGCTTCGTTAATCAGTTCGTTTTGTTCGTTATAAAGTTTGTAATCAAAACTCATTCTTACACCTTTCATGTTTTTCAGTCTTGTTTTCACGGTGAGTTGTTCATCGTAAAAAGTAGGTTTAATAAACCGGAAATTCATACTAATCACCGGACACATTACTCCGGCTTCTTCAATAGAATTATACGAAACACCAATGCTACGAAATAACTCCCAACGAGCTGTTTCGTAGTATTTAGCATAATTGGCATGATGCATGGTACCCATTTTGTCGGTATCGGGATAGGTAACCCGGAACGTATATTCGTGTTCAATCATAAACCAACGATTTTAGTTATGACTACAAACGTGTCCTTCTTCGTGGCTGTGTGAATCACAATTTGAACCACCATCCTGAACGGTTCCGGCTAAATAATCTTCAACCAATTGATGTACATTGCCTTTACAGTTGCGTACAACCTGAATGTTTTGTGAAGCCAATTTATTGACCGCCCCATCTCCTATCCCACCGGCAAGCATAATTCTTACATCCAGTTCGGCTAAATCATAAGCAATGTTGGACTTACAACCACAACCTTGTGGTGATTTAAGAATAGATTCCTCTGTAATTTCATTGTTATCCGAGACGGCAAAAATAGTATAAAACTCACAATGACCGAAATGGGCATCAATTTGGTTATTTTCTTTTGTTGGTACTGCAATTTTCATTTGATTTGTTATTTATTAAAATTATTTTTTATGAATAAAAAAAGTAAAGCCCGTATGGAAGAACATTAGGTTATCTGCCAATTTCTTCTTCAACAAACTATACACATTATTTCCGGTACAATGCCCTGTATAGATCATTGTGTGAGGGTAATTGGTGGCTAAGCTTTCAGCAATTTCATTTATTTCCTCTTCTGTTTCGTATTGATCCGGGTAACCATCCAATAAATGAAAACCACCGATTAGCGTCGAGATTTGCTTTCCGGTAATGTTTCGAACAGAATTCAAAATATTTAAGACTCCGTGGTGAGCGCAACCGGTATAAACCAATAAGTCGTCGACACCAAAACAAACTACTATTTCGTGATTAAAATTATCCGGTTTTAATCCATTTGCATCTTCAGCCATCAACGTGCTGTTGGCTTTGGGTAAGGAGAAAATTGCATCCTGACAAGGGAAAGCGAAAATCTCATTTTCAAATTCTGTAACCTCGTCGATAAACACAAACCGATCCTGATAATTGGTCAGGTCAATCGGGCTGCTTATCTCGCGCAATCCTTTCCTGACTGAAAAGAAACGCTGCGAAAGTGCGTTTTTGGAAAGTATTACTTTTGCTTTGGAGTTTATTTCCAAAAAAGCCATTAACCCGCCAATATGGTCGGAATGTCCGTGCGAAATAAACACATAATCCACATCCACCAGGTCAATAACCATTTGTTCGGCATTGTGTATAAACATATCGGAGGCACCGGTATCGAGCAAACATTTGTATTTCTCTGTTTCCAGGTAAATGCATAATCCATGCTCATGTTCCAGTGATTCCTGTAATTGTCGGTTATCCGATAAAACGACTATTTTCATGTGTTTATAATAAGCCCCCTAACCCCCTCCCTATAAATCGGGATAAATTGCGGGGGAATAGAGAGGAGTTAGTTCATTGATAATCATTTCATTGTGTGTCCTAAATTTTTAGTTAGGTCATGGATGTTTCATTTGTTGATTTTGTTACAACCGTTTGGCAATAAGCATAAATTGATCGTAGTTCGTTGTTTTTTCGTCGGTGATTCGGGTTATTGTATTGTATATCTTTACCAGTTTTACTTCAAAGCCAGCATGAACAAATTGTTTTGACAATATATCCGTTTTAAAACCACAATAAGGAATCGGTTCGAAATTATGAAACGAACCATCTTCAGTTACCAAATCGCCCACAACTACCCATGCGCCGGGTTTTGTAATGGTAGATAAATGCTCGAGGGTTTTTTCGACATCAGTAAGGTGATGAAATGCCATGGCCGAGAATACAAAATCAATATCCTGCTGTTTGTAGTCAAAAACTTCGCCGTGAAGAATTTCTACTTTACTTTCATCGTTCAATTTTTGTTTTAATACATCCAACATTGATTCAGATGTATCCACCATAATCACTTTACCTACTAATGGTTCTACATTGAGTCCTACTAAACCTGTTCCTGCACCAATTTCCATGGCTTTCCAACCATGTAATGGATTGACATTGAATAGCATTTCACTCAGGAATTTCTGAGTCATTTTAATCTTATCGGGACTATCCCATTGGGCTGCTTTGGCTTTAAAATTGTCATTCATAATGGAAGTTTGTTGTTTTTGGCCCCCAAACCCCCAAATGGGGGCTTAAAGACGAAGTTTGTAAAATTTTCTTTAATGATATTCATTCTCTTTGACCACTCTTAATCCTCCATTGCTTATCCCACAAAGCAGGAGGGGGTTTGGGGGCCAAAATGAATAATTTATTAAACACTATTCTTTATTTATAGGTGTCAGTTCATCCACACAAAATGTTTTACAGTCTTTGCATCGCACATGATTTTCCAATCCGCCTACCAACTTAAAACAGCGTTTACAGCGGAACCATTGTTTCTCAAACTGTACATTGCCGCCCTCAATAACAATCATTTTTCCTTCCACCAGCGCTTGAGCAATGGTTTTACGGGCTTTTTCGTAAATGCGGGTCATGGTTGGGCGGGAAACATTCATTTGTTCAGCTGCCTGATCCTGATTCATTCCTTCATAATCGAGCAAACGAATACTTTCATATTCATCGTATAGCAATGAAACTGAGCTTATTGTGCGACGCGGAATGCCATATGGTTTGAAACCCTGCATTAGTGGCGGATGGCAAATCTTACGGTCTTGTTTTGGTCGTGGCATACTGGTTTGATGAGATTTGAGAGTGCAAAGATAATAATAGTAATGAACTTATGTTCATTTAAAAACAAATATTCAGAATAATCTACCGGTATTACGAATAGGATTATTTTATCAGGGCACGACTATTAAAGTATCTGTAATTCTACTTTACTAAATTAGTTTTCTTTAAAGTCAGTTGAAAAAACTCGTAGTGTCTAGTCCTGAAATAGGTTTACAAAAAAGTAAACACAATTCAGGATTATGAGAACGTTTTTCTGATTTCTATCGGGACAGCTATATCAGCAAATGCCGTCAAGTCGGCATCTTCGATCCGCATTCTATTCTTTTTGTTTTTCAAATTGAATTATACGTCATATACTACTTAAATAAAATTTAATTTAAAAAAAACAATGTTTATGGGAAATTCAAAAATTTCAAAAGATTTTTCGACTAGTAAATATACCGATGCCGGTATTAGTACAAAAACAACTTACATTGTTGATCAGATGACCGACAATACAAAGTTTGCTGAACCTTCGCCTACACTGAAGGTTGTGACAGATGCTAACAATGAATATATTGCTTCATTGGGAAAAGTAGAGTACGGTTCAAAAGCCGATACGGTAATTAAAAATAACTTGCGGGCAGCATTAATTGTGCTACTCAAACAGTTGGCTGACTATGTGCAAACCACCAGTAACGGTGATGAAGCCATTATTCTGAGCAGTGGTTTTGATGTAAATAAAAAACCTGCAACGGTAGGTCAATTAGACAAACCAACAGGATTTACTGTAAAACCGGGTAAAAACAAAGGCAGCGTTATAGCAAGTTGCAATGCGGTAAATAATGCTAACTTCTATGAATTTGAATACATGGAATTGCCTGCAACACCTAACAGTATGTGGATTCAAAAAACCTGCACCAAAAGCAAACTTGAGATTGACGGACTTATCAGTGGTTAGTTGTATAATTACAGAGTAGCAGGTGCAGGTAGCGACCCTTCACGCATTTGGAGCGACGAAATTAGCAGCTACGTGTTATAACCGTTCGTTATCTTCTTTTTAAACACTAAAAACCGTGCTTGCTCCCCGAGCTTCACGGTTTTTTTAATGTACAAATACACCCGTAAACGCGGCTTTTATAAATTTGTATAAAAAAAGTTGGTGGAATGGTTGGTGGTGTTAAATAGATTTTTTATCTTTGGGGCGAAATTAGGAAACTGTTATGAAAGCAACGAAAATCACACACCGGAATGAGACACGGATTCGTGTTGATTTTCCGTATGACTCAGATTCGACACTGAAACTGAAACAAATACCCGATGCGCGTTGGAGTAGAAACATGAGAGTCTGGCATATACCCTATACCAAGGAGGCGTTCGAACAACTGAAAACACTTTTCCCCGATTTGGAATATCCCAAATCCAACCTAACTGACAATATTCCTACTCTTGAGAATGAAAAGGTAGAAAAAAAGCCGGTTGTGGTGAATAAAAAAACAACTATTGAATCTACTGCATCTACTTTTGAAAAAAGAGTTGCCATAAGCGTAGCTGTTTATCCAAAAATTATTGAAGTGAAAATGCCAAAGGATGATACTGATATACAGTTTATCCGTTCATTTAAATACGCACGATGGAATAGCCATCAATTTTGCTGGACAGTGCCTAACTTTGGACACAATGCCGATTTGCTGAAATCGTATTTTGGCAAAAAGAATGCTGTAATTACCGAACAAACTGCCCTGTTAAAGCCCTCAAACGCTGAACCAGACAAACATCCCACTTTTACTAAAAATGATTTTCTACTAATAAACCATTCAAACCGGACATTACGATTGTATTTTAGTTTTAATACTTTGATTAGCAATCAACTGAAACAAATACCAATGTGTGTATGGAATAGTGACCGACGTTGTTGGGAAATACCGTATTCCGAAAAGTTTTTGGCAGAAGTAAAACTCATTGCGGAACAAAATGCGTTGAATTTTATTTATCACGAAGAAAAGAAACTGAAAGTTCAACCACGCAAATCGAAATTTGATATAAGTAATTACCGAAAATGTCCACAAAACTATCTTGACAAACTTAATGAATTACGTTACAACAAAAACACCGTTGATGTCTATACCGATATGTTTGAAGAGTTTATCAACTATTATGAAGAAATGGCAATAGATGACATAACCGAACCATTGATAATGGACTATCTACGTTATTTAGTAACCGAAAGACATGTTTCAACTTCGTACCAAAACCAAAGTATAAATGCCATTAAATTTTATTATGAAAGAGTGCTCGGAGGAAAACGAAAGGTTTATATGATAGACCGCCCACGTGAAGAAAGCTATTTGCCCGAAGTGCTAAACACCGAAGAGGTAACCGCTATTCTCAATGCAACTAAAAATTTGAAACACAAAGCCATACTGATGACTATTTATTCGGCAGGGCTACGAATTGGTGAAGCGATAAATCTAAAAATTAAGGATATTGATTCTCAACGAATGCAAATACGGGTGGAACAAGGAAAGGGCAAAAAAGATCGCTACACGTTGCTTGGAATTAAAACACTGGAGATTTTACGAAAATATGTAGCCGAATACAAACCAAAAGAATGGTTATTTGAAGGAGTAAAAGGGGAGAACTATTCCCAAAAAGGGATACAAGCAATACTAAAGAAATCAGTAGAAAAAGTGGGAATAAAAAAACATATTACCGTACATACTTTGCGCCATAGTTTTGCTACACATCTGCTCGAAGCAGGAACAGACCTACGATATATACAAAGTTTACTTGGACACAGTAATAGTAAAACCACCGAAATATACACCCATATTACCACCAAAGGATTTGATCAAATAAAAAGCCCACTTGACAATTTAAATATTTAAAAAATACATTGTTATATAAATAATTATAATATCTTTGCATTTACAATTTGTAACTATAAAATATGACTTCAATATAAAAATTTAAGTATTCAGTATGCGAACAACTCTTAAAAACAAGTATTGCATTATTATACTAACAATCAACAACATAAAAATAAGTTGAATGCAGTTAAGGCGGATGTATGCGAACAATGAGTTCGCATAGCGAGTCGTTACCGGCAATTTTAAAAAACAAAAAAAGACAGAACTTAGATCAAACCAAATGACATATTATGAATATTGACACTGACTATAAAATTGATGACTTGACACTTATAAAACACCTTCAAAGTGTTAACAGCCCCTTTCTTCCTAAAATTAAAGAAGTTTACGATCAAGTAAAAGATATTCTTAATACCAGAGTTCAACATGTTTTTCCAAACTACACACTTCATAACACTGGACATTCATTTAGAATAATGGAATATATGAGTAAGTTGGTTTCCGATTACACGAAGTTAAGTGAACTTGAAATCACACTTTTAATATATGCTGCCTTACTTCATGACATAGGAATGGCTGTTAGTGAAGATGACATAAATTCTATCAAAAATAATTCATTTTCATTTTGTGAAGTTAAGTTTTCAGCGATGAAGAAAATCACGAATGATGATGAGGCATTGGCACTTCAAGAATATGTAAGAAGAATTCATGCCTCATTATCTAAAAAATACATTATTGAAAACCTAAAAGATAAACTTGTCATTCCTACATTAACTTCACTCGATTTCACAAAAGAACTTGCTTTAATCTGCGAAGCTCATACTAAAGATTATGATTGGATAAAAGCCAATTTGAGGGTAAATGAAATTCGAGGAGACTATTCTTTTAATCCACAGTTCATTGCTACAATTCTTCGATTAGCCGACATTCTTGATATTGACGGTAATAGAACACCATACAATCTATATAAACTCATTGCCCCAAAAGGTCGAAGCGATGAAGAATGGAAACAGCATTTTCTTATTTTAAACAATGAAAAAATTGTCTTAAACGAAAAGACTCAACAGAAGAAAATTGTTTTTCATGGTAAAGCGAATAACGCTAGCATCCATCGGAAAATTCTTGTATATATAGGTTGGGTAAAAACCGAATTAACTAATGCTACCGCATTAGTTAATGGTATGCAAGAGGAATATAGTCTGGTCTATGACACCAATCCTGAAATTAATATCCAAACAGAGGGTTACACTTTCTCTGATTATAAAATGACGTTAGAATTTCGAGCCATAAGCTCCTTACTTATGGGAGAAAAAATCTATGGGAGTAAATCTCTTGGACTTAGAGAACTTATTCAAAACTCAATTGACTCATGTAGAATAAGACAAGAAACGGAAGATCTTACACATGAATTTGGGCAAGATGCTTATCAACCAAGGATTAAAGTCATCTTAGACATTGACAAAAATCTAGCTATCATCAAGGATAATGGAACTGGCATGTCAATGGACATAATCAAAAAACATTTCCTAAATATTGGAGTTTCGTATTACAACTCCGATGACTTTCTACTTAATGACTTTCAATATAAGCCAATAGGAAACTTTGGGATTGGTTTTCTTTCTTGTTTTATGCTTTCTGACGAAGTAAAAGTATTAACAAGACATTATAAATCCAAAAATAAATATTTGATTGAGTTGGAAAGAGGTAATGAGTGGACTTCTTTGACAGAAACATAAGATGTTGTTTTTGAAGGTACAGAAGTTATTTTAAATTACTCTAATTTCATTCAAGTCTTTGACAATAAAATCCAAGAAGTTAATAATTTCCTAAACAAATACTTTCTTACTGATGGTATTGAGTTTGAACTAATTGACAAATCCAAATTAAGCAAAGTTGAAATAAATAATCCGATTATTTTGTCTACTCCAATTGACAAAGGATTAGTAAAAATTCAACTTCAAGATTACTTAAAAGACATCGTTGGTTATGCATTAATTAGACCCAAAAGTGATTTTATTAGAAATTTTGAGGAGATTGATTTCCAAGGAACATTATATAAGTACAATGATGAAGAAGGATTCTTAGAAGTAACTGATATGTCTTCGCTAAGAATTGATGATTATGTTAATGGTAAAGAGCTGAAATATTTATCAATTCCATTGATAGAATCTTATTATGAAAACGATTTTAAAAATGGGATGAAGTTTACAGAAGATGATATTGATGAAGTAATAAGTAAAATGGATAGAGATCTCAATTGGATTTCAATTATCGTCCCAAAGGAATATCAAGACTCATTAACCGCTGAAACTATAGATAATCGGAGTTATATATTTGAAAAATTGAATTTTGATGAATTAGTTGAATTAGGTCATTCCGATTCGTGTAGTACGAAATCATTTGTAAAAACAATTACATTATTCGAGGGTAAGAAGAATGATTTGTATTTACCTTTTGATAATAAAGATAGAGACAGTGGCTATTATTGGATGAGAACTCCAGATAAAAGAAAAGAACTGTTCATGCGCAGTGTACTTATAAAGGATTTCTATTTTAGTATTCCAATATCAGCTTCAATTTTCGAGATAAAAACAATCGTTGCAAACATTAACTCACGAAAGTTTATTCCTGATATTTCAAGAAATAATGTTGATTTGGAAGCCAAGAATTTGATAAATTACATGGTTGGAAAAGCTATACATATTGGTGCAACTAATGTTTTGACTTTAGAACCTGACGAAAAATTAACGCTTGAAAACTTTATCTGTACATTTTACGACCAGAAAACAGACTATGAAAAATAAAAAAACTGCCGGTAACACACGCCTATGTTCATTGGCTGGCTGACGTGCATTCCGGCAGTTTTGCTCCCGCATTCACTTTGTCGTTTCACGACAGCGAATGCTCCCGCAAACCGCCAAATGCCCATAGCCTCGGTCGTTA
>Ga0209123_1001176_pt1 | contig 27136 bp, 17 predicted proteins | sample BarGraIncu00431A_FD_184500 | JGI IMG/M metagenome (GOLD analysis project Ga0209123, IMG submission 184500) | Arctic peat soil microbial communities from Barrow, Alaska, USA - Barrow Graham LP Incubations 004-31A (SPAdes) (version 2) | ecosystem: Environmental > Terrestrial > Soil > Wetlands >...
TATTAAAAAGGGAGGAAATCCATTTAATACAATTCGTTTTGCAATCAATCTTGCTGCCGCTAAAAAGGAATTCCTGATCAACAGACTGAGATAGAAGCTACTTATTAAAATGCTAATACCCAATTATAGTTATCATTACATGACTGAGAAATATCCAGCCATGGATGTTGATATAATAGTTAACGGCTTATGCAAAAGCTTAATAATAGAGCTGAGTAGTTACCTTTGATAAAAATAACTTGCCTGCTGAAACCATTTATTTTGAACTCATTAAACAATTACAAGTAATTGAAAATGAACATGAATGGCAAGAGGCGATTGGTCTAACTTTATATGACGAGCTCCAAGAATTCAACTTGAATAAATCTGTATTTCATTGGGAACTTGAGTTCCCTGAAATATTAAACAACGGATTTGATGCCGCAATTGGGAATCCTCCTTATTTGGATGTTCCAGAAAATGATTATATCGGAGTTCCTTTACAATCATTAAAATCGACTAATCTATATGCATACATTCCAGAACGTTCATTTTCAATGATTAAAGACAATTGCTATCTATCTTTTATCACTCCAATGGCAATTATTAGTTCTAAAAGAATGGTACATATACAGGAAATATTCAAAAAGCATACATTGTATCTAATGAATATTGATTCTTACTCAAATCCTGGAGTTTTATTTGAGAATGTTAAAACTTCAATAAACATATTCCATCTTAAGAAAGATTATTGCAATAAAATTTTCACAACGAGTTATAGAAGATTTTATGGTTATGAAAGGAAACAACTGTTTACGAATAATAACTATTACTTATTACAAGACTATAAATTAATCTTGGGTTACACCATTCCTAAAATTTCATCATTAATTGAGGAAAAAATTCTACAAATTATTTTTGATAATGGAGTTCCATTGAGAGATTATGTTTCATCGACTAAAGATGGGAATCTTTTATATTACAGAAGCGCTGGTAATCCATATTATAGATTAGCTTTTGATTATCCACCAGTTATTGAAGTCAATGGTAGCACTGTTTATTCAACTTCATTAAAAAATATTATATTCGAAAAAAAATATTCACAATATATTCTGCTTACAACCTTTTTTACAAGTCTGTACTATTGGTTTTGGACTGTTTATTCCGATTGTTACAATTTTCACCCAAAAGATCTTTTCAGGTTTACCTTAGATTTAGAACATCTAAGCAAATTTGAATCGGAATTTAAAGAAATTTATCTTAAAATAAAATCAGATTTGAATTCTAACGGTGAAGATGTTGTATATAATAAAAGGAATGGCGTTACAAAATATAAACTTTTTCGTGCTCGCAAAAGCAAATCCGCTTTTGATGAAGCAGATGTTTTTTTGGGTAAAAAATTAGGTTTTTCAGATGATATGATAGATTTCTTGATTAACTATGACCTTAAATATAGAACAGACGAATTATGCCAAGAAAACAATTAGATATTATCATGGATTTGTTTATCGCCCAAAGGGATGATAATGATAAAGCTTTTATTGCCTTTGGTGAAGAATATGTGCGTTATTTAATTTGGAAAAAATATCAATTTAAAGCCCATGAATTTGAAATCATTGTTGATCAGATAAAACAGAATCATATTGCCAAAGAAGTTCAAGATTCATCAATGGGACCAATTATTGATAGAACATTATTTGGAGATGAGATAACTAATAAAGATTACCCTACGAAAGAAAAATCGCCATATGTTTGGCAAATTTCACGAGGAGCCCAAGTCGATTTTATGCAAGCTTCAGTTTTACTCGAATATTGTATTGAATCAAAGAGAAAGCGTTTCTCAAGTTATGAGTTTCCGGCTGTAATAGGCTATTCTCATGAAAAATCTGAAGGTTTTTCCCGCATACTCTATTTTCTGGGATTATTGGATGATAAATCCAAAGCACCTTCAAAGCTTGCAGCGATTATAATACAGAATGACAAATATTTTGAAGACATTGGTACTCTTTGGATCCTTCATTATTTTATTGCGTCTGATAGTAAGTTAATAATCTGGAATAGGATTGCAAATAATCTTATTCCCAAGCCTTCATTCAATTATGAAGATGCAATTCAATTATTGGATAATCAGCGCCAAAATTATTCTCTTAAGTCATTTACAACTCATCTGCGAAAAGAATTCACCACTTGTATAAAGGCTTATACAGAAAGTAATTTCTCGAAATTGAATTTACTTACTTTTGATCTGGCATCATCTTTTTACCGTAGGACTCAACCCTATTTAGTGCCTGATGAAATATTACTTGCTGCAATTTGGCTCTTTAAAAAGCGATATCATCCAAACGAAGTAGCATTGGAAATAAAACTATTAGCCACTGCCGAAAACTCTCCAGGAAGACTATTCTATCTCACAGACCGATATTTAAGAGACTCATTAGACAGATTAAGAGTTAAAGGTTATATAACAATTGAATCATTTGCGGACCTGGATCAAATAAAGTTCACTGAATTCAAGGATTGGTTGGAGGTCGTAAGTTCCTACTATAAACAAAAACTAACATAGCATGTCAATCAATCTCCGAACAATTATAAATTCCTATAAATCTGAGCGCTACAATTCATTTATTGTTTATGGCGATGCTGGGATTGGCAAGTCTTCTTATGTACAGGAATTTATTCATAAAAATCAAGATATTAAAATTGCATATTTTGATATCCTTGAAGAATATACCAAGATACAATCAGCTCAATCTATTTTCGGGTTTACTCCAAATAAATTCATCACATGGGCATTGTCATTGTTGCCAATAGCGGAACATAATGAAAGAGATCTTCTTGTTATTGACAATTTCGATTTTCTTGTGAATACTTGGTCCCCAAGTGAAAAAATTGAAATGATAAAACTAATTGAAAAATACATTGAAAAATCAGTGACAATAAATCCATTAATCTTTGTAATTCACTCAGATCCAATTATAGAAACTTATCTTGATCACCATTCATTAATCAGATTTTCCGACCTGGAAGTAATAAATACTTATTGAAATGACAAAAATAGCAGAAGTTGTCAGGATTTATCCTGGTATGTCGAATACCGTAAATCTAAAGACTGAATTTTATGACAAAGTCAAAAATAAAGCGAGGATGGAAGGCTACAAGCCGATTAAGGCACATAGGGAAATTATATTAACCCTTGTAAAAGCATTCCAACCAAATAATGGATTTAAAAGCTCATTATTAACAGGTCATTATGGCACTGGGAAGTCACACTTGCTGCTAATGCTAGCAAACATATTTTCACAAACACCAGATCAACCAGAACTAAAAACTTTTTTTAAAGCTTTTGAAGAAGCGGATTCAGAATTAGCCAAGCAGGTCAAAAACATAAGTGGTAATGGTAGATATTTGGTGGTAATACCAGATTACTCATCAACAGCTGATTTTAGTGAAGCTGTTATAACTGCTTTAGAGGAATCACTTGAAAAGGAAGATTTCAAATCGGATCTTTCAACAATCTATAAAGAAGCGATAAGATATCTTGTTACTATAAAGGAGGCCGAAGAAAAAGGAACCTCTCCATTATATTCTACTTTTTTGAATGTTCTAGAACATGAACCTATTGATTTTAAAGGATATAGTCAAATTATTGCTGCATTGCAAAATAATCGAAAGGAGGCATTGGATCTATTTAAAAGAATAATCAAACAGATTACATTCAACGATTTTCGCTACAATGCAAGCAATATCAATATAATTTTAGAAGACCTTATAAAATCTAATGAATTTTCATTACGCTTCGATGGTGTTGTTATAATGTATGATGAATTTGACTATGTTTTAAAAAACAAACGAATCTCCGTTGAAGTTGTTCAAGGGTTTGCAGAATTATGCAAATCGTCTAATAAAATAATCTTTATAGGTGCCATGCACAAACAATTATCTGCTTATGCAAATGAATATTCAGTGGAAGATTTCAGAGTTGTCTCGGCTCGCTTTAAACCAATTGACGTGCGAACCGAAGGGCTTGAAGAGCTTGTTTCTGCCATTGTTCAAATTGATGAGAATGAAATATATAACTCAATTGTTAAACCTCAATTACCTCAGCTTTATTCTAAAATTACAGATATAAAACGTTTAGATCTTTTCAAATGGTTAGATGAAAAGGAAATTCAGGAGAAAATAATAAAGGCAGTATATCCCCTTCATCCTCTATCCATGTCTTGCTTATTAAGTCTTAGTACTGCAATAGGTTCCTCTAACAGAACATTGTTTACTTTTCTGGGAGGTGAAGGTGATGGAGCTGAAAACAAATATTCGTACAAAAATTTCATAAATGAACATGAAATTATAAATACGGACCAATTGTTAAACTTATTCACTACCGATTATTTGGTGGATTATTTCAATCAAGAACTTGATGTTAATAATATTGATTTAACACCAAGCTCAAAAGACAGTGTGAGAGCTTATGCAGCTTCATACAAAGAATTACAGAATATTAATGCAGATCAAGGTTTCTTTAATCCAAAGGATTTCAATATTGACAATACGATATACATCAAGATACTGAAAATCATGCTTGTTTTTGATATTGTTGGAATTAAATGTGAAATTAAGAATATAGTTTTTGCGCTAAATATCCAAACTAGAGACCAGATTAAAGTTACAAATGCATTAAAACTATTATCAAAGTACAAGGTCATTTTTCACAACTCCATAGCAGATAGTTATGAGTTCCGAAAAGGTACTGAAATTGATTGGTCCGAATTTATTTCGATTGAAAAGGAAAAATTGATTGCTTCCGGTAATATACCAATTGATAGTGAATTTATTTCAATTGCTTCTGAATTTGATAATACGTTTGATACTTATCTAAATGCGACTGCATTCAATTCTACTATTAATTCAGATTTTAGACTTCTTCGAGTCATTGAATTATTTAAAAACTTCGGTAAAAGTAAGTTGGTTGATGGTATAATGGTTGAATATTTTAAATATCATCAGCAAATTATTCTAAACCAAATAGGCAAAAAAGACGGAATTGATGGAATAGTAATCTATGTTATCATAGAATCAGATGATGACATTTCAAAAGCCCGTATATTTGCTAAAGAGAATAACTCCAAATACATTCTTTGCGTTATTCCTGAAAATCCAATCCCGATTTCTGACGAATTCATTTCTTTTAGAGCAGCCCTAAACATAAAACACTCCAACGATTATTCTTCTTCGAATTCCTCTGATCAGGCGAGACTTGATGAATCATTTATTGGCGGCCTTAATTCGGGATATACAAAACAATACATTGATCTACGCAATAAATACTTGTCTGGGAAAATGTCAACTTGGTATGGCAATGTCGGTCAAATAATTGAAAATAGACCTACATCAGATCAGGATCCAATAAAAAAATTTCTTAAAAACCTTTATACACGATTCAACATTATTTCTGACGAAGAACTTAATAGGAAGCATAAAAATCTTACTGGCAATAAAGAAAGCATATTTAAAGAAGCTGTGGAATGCTTGCTTGTATCAGGCCAGATAATTGAGATTGATAAGAAATATGGCTCTGATAAAGGGTTCATCAGGTATTTATACAATATTCTTTATGCGAAACAGATTTTGGTAAACAGCTCAAAATCCTCTCAAGATCCTAAAATTATGTTGTGTGAAACGCAAAAGGATATCAACAAATACGAATTGGTTTTCCCGGCATTAGCTGATATGATCAAGGAGGTTCAATCAGTGAATTCATTGAATTTAAAAAAATTCATACAGAAATATAAAGAGGCTCCCTATGGATTAAGCAATGTAACCTTGAAATTTTTTATTGCATATATCTCAAATTATTTTGGTGATGAATTAGAGTATAAAAAAACTTCTAATGATACAGGAGAAGTTCTAATTTCAAATTACAATATTGTATCAGCAATTGTAGATTCTGATAACTCACTCTCAGTTTTCAATAAACGAAAACTTACAGATGTTGAAAAAATATATTTGAGAGAAATCTACAATGTATTTTCCACAGATAAGCTTTCTGTTAGTGAATTCCCGACCTTGTCAGATACAAGCAATAAATTAAGCAATTGGTGGTCAAGAATGAATAAATTGTCAAAATCAGATGATTTCTTCACTGTTCCAAAAACAAAAACATTCATTCAAGTTTTCAATTCCATCAGTCATTTTACCTTCTATGAATTTTTCTTTGCTAAAACGCTAACTATTAGTGATTTCCCCGAAGATGCTAAGCTTGATAATAATATTACAAAACAATTAATTGATGACATTAATGTTTGCAAATATGAAATTGAAAATATACTGACGAAAGTAGAGAATCAACTTCTTGAAAAATTACTTAAAGCGTTTAATGCTGACGGTAATACAGATGAAGATCTAAAAAACATGATTATAGAGTGGTATAATTCTTTAGACGAGAATCAAAAAGATGAAACTGCAAGCTGGCAAGTAAAAACAAGCATTGCACTTTTAAGGAGTTTTAAAAGTTTATCCGTTATAACTACAACTATATATAATAGGTTGCCAATACAATTGGATCTAGGCCCTGTTAAAGAATGGACTACAAATGAAATAGATACATATACTAGTAAAGTTCACCAAGGGATTAGTATCTTAAACAATCAAAAAATAACAGTTCAAGTACCTATTGTCGAGGCAAAGAATGATGGTTTTGAAAAGATTGAAAATAAATCTGAGATAACATTTAAGTTTGAGGATAAAGACAAGTTTATCTTAGTTATAAAACCGCCATTACGTGGTATTACTGTATATATGACTGATAACAGTCAGGATCCACAAAGTTCCGGTTCACAAAGAACTAAGATTAAAAATGATTTCGAATATAAGACAAAAAATACCTATCAAGTAATAAAAATTGTATCGCAGGATAGTGAAAATAAGTATAGCAAAACTTTATCTATCACATTAAAAGAGAACTCTGATGATTGTATTAACGAAACGATTACAGGTTACATTACGGATAAACCAATGGATGTAAATCATGCAAAGCGTATAATTAAAGGCTTAGTTGGAAAATTCTTATCTTCCGGTAAAATGATTAGCAAGAAAGATTTAGGAAATTTTTTAATTGATTTTGGGAAAAAACTAGAAAATGAAGCTTAACTTATATCTCGATAAAACAAGAGAGTTCAATCCTAAAGGAGCAGTATTCTTTGAGGATGAGAATTCATATTTTAATGCGTATTTAAAAGTTAATGAAGCTGTTAAATCAGATTCAGATCTGACTTTTGTCACTCATACGCTAGCTTTGAAAGAGTTAATCAAATCTGGATTTGAATCTTATGCCAATGTTGAATTAATCGAGCATGAAGAAATTACATATCGAATTCTTCTATCCAAAAGATGGAACATATCTTATTTTGATTTTACGCCATCGGAAAAAGAAATAAAAGAACAGAAATTATTAGAATTTGACTTCATAACTGAAAATCCAGAAACGTTTTCAACACTAATTATTTTCAACTTTGTATCGCCATATTTGACAGGTACAACAATTCCTTTAAAGAACTTTGGGAATCTTCTTAATGACCTTAACAAGTATAAAACGGAAGAGAATAATTTACCAGCCATCGTTAAAAGGGTTGTATTATACAAATCTAGTTTGCTGTTAAAACAGAATCCATCTTCTGAGAATTTGATAAATCAGATATTTAATAAGCCAATTGAAGTATTTAACAATGCTTGTTTGTTCACTATCATTCAAAAATATCCAACTTCCTTCAAAGAGAAAATTCAAAATCAAAATTGGACACAATTACTTAAAGGATATAATCTGAAAGAGATTGATATTTTTGAATTTACTAAAAACTCAGATTTATTTTTGAAGTTTAAAGATGAATTGGACATTTATTTTACTAATTTAAAAGTCGACTTAAGTCAATCATCCATCACAGAATTGATCGATTCCGTTTCTGGTCTGTTGGTTGAAGAGTTCGAGTTTTTCATTGAAATCTTAAAATTGAATAGTGAGTTCATTACTAATTTAACACTTAAGAAACTAGAAACGAAGTTCTCAAAACTAAATCCTTCTAGTCTTGAACAATTAGAGACCCTTGCAGATAATATTTTACCCGATTTCAGTTTGCCTGAATTTAATGCAGGACAAGATATTAAAATGATATTATCGGATGCTGTTAAATATTATTATCCGTATAAAATTTGGTCAGATAATACCGGGAATTACGACAATAAAATATTTCAATGGGGAAAACTTTTCTCAGAATACATGCTATATGAATATGAAAAATTAAGTTATCATTTTGACAATTTTATTCATAGGTTTATACATAACAAAAATCAAACTATTAAGCAATCAGAATTGGTTATTATCTTGGTTGTTGACAATCTTAATTATAAATATTTCAAGTATTTACAAGAGGCATTTAGTAAGTATAATATCATATTGCCAAATGAACCAGAGCCTTATCTAAGCCTTTTACCTACCACAACTTCTGTGGGTAAATTCTCGATTATTTCTGGAACACGTGATAAAATTGACTCAACTAAAACGACCTACGAACCGATAATTAATGATACCTGGAAAAATTATTTCCCTGAACATTCACTGTTTTATTATCATTCTAATTTATCAAACATTAGTCATCATCAGGTAAATGGTAAAGAAATAATTTTCATTAATTATCTTGGTATTGATGAAGAATTACACTCTTCGCCACAAAAAACATTGATAAATCATAAGGAAAATGTCAAATTAAATCTCGAAAAGTTAAGCAAAATTCTTGACCAGTTCATAAAAAAGAACCGGAAAGAAGATGTGGTAAAAATATTCTTTATTTCGGATCATGGTTCTACATTAATCCCTAAATCCTACCCAAATCCTATCGATGATATCAATATCAAAAACCTTCTACCCGATGCAGATATTACATCAGATCATAGATTTATCAAATTAAATAATAAAAAAGAATTTGATCTTTTAAAGAATAATGTAAATGTTTCAGATACTATATTTTGTTTGAATAGTCAAATATCTGGCGATGGCTCTAATTATGCCATAGCAAAAGGATATGGTCGATTTAAAAAGTGCGCATCCGATGCTTATGTACATGGTGGAGCATCACCCGAGGAAATGATTGTTCCTGGTGGATATTTTGTTTTCCAAAAGACTAAATTCAAAGAAGTTATCATTCAATTGCCAAAGAATGAGTTTAGACTCATGATACTTGAAACGTTCGCAATTAGATTGGGTAACCCTAATGATAAACCAATTGAAAAAATTCAAATCGAAATATTTGAAAATGAAACTCCTAAGATCAAATTATACGATATAGAGGATATTCCAGCTAAAGGTGAGTTATCGATTGAAGCAAAATTTAAATTAAATAAAAAAGATAATTCAAAGATTAGAATTTCAATAAATTATGTAATTGACAGCAAAAGTATAACTCTTGAAAAAGAATTTCCGGTTAAAATTAAATCAATGGTAGAAAGAGGCATTGATCTTGATAAACTTTTAGACTTATAAGTATGAAATCATTTGAAGAGAAAGCACGCGATGTTTTTGGAGAAATAATTATCAATAAATCATTCCTCCACAAAGCTGGTTTTGGAAGTAGGGCCATTCCTGCCTACGTTGGTGAATGGATTATAAGCTCATTTGTAGGTGATACGGAAGAAATTACACCGGAAATACGCGAGAAGATTTCATTGTTCGTAAAGAAGTATCTGCCTTCAAAAGGTGAAAAGGAATCAATAAAGAACAAAATGTTCGAACAAGAGGAAATTAAACTCCTGGATAACTTTTCTGTTGCGGTTAATCTGATAAAAGGTGACCGGTATTTATCAGTGCCCTTTCTTGATATTTCAGATGGATTAATTAATTCTCAGATTATTGAAAATAATCAAATGTTACTTTCAAGTGGCTTATGGGGCGTTGGTACTCTATATTATATTCCTCCAGGAGAGGATTCAAAAAAAGGTCAAGTTTGGCTTAAAGAACTAAAACCATTTCAAATTGCAAATCTTGATTTGGAATATTTTTGTGAAGCACGTGAGAATTTTACAACCCAGGAGTGGATTGATTTTATCGTTTCCTCCATGGGCTATAACCCAGATGTTTATACAGAAAGGCAAAAAATACTTTTAATAATTAGATTGCTACCATTACTAGAAGCTCGATATAATCTCGTTGAATTAGCTCCTAAAGGTACCGGAAAATCATATGTCTATGATAATATGTCTCGGTATGTAGCAGTTAGAGCTGGCAATGTCACTCCAGCCGTTCTGTTTTTTAATGACTCTAAAAAAACTGCAGGTTTAATTACCAAATGCGATACTGTTGTCCTTGATGAAGCTCAAAAAGTTAAAGGAGACAACTCAGGCGAACTCACTGCACTTTTAAAATCATACCTTGAGTCAGGTAAATTTGGTAAAGGAACTGCTTCCTCAATAGCAGCAGAAGCTGGTCTTGTAATTCTAGCCAATATCGAAATCGATGAAAATAGACAGCCTGTAAATCTATTACAAGGCTTGTTCTCAATATTTCCTAATTTCCTACGTGAAACAGCTTTTATAGATAGATTTTCGGGATTATTACCTGGATGGGACTTACCTCGCATCTCAAAAGAAAGCCCCTCAGTAAATTTAGGTTTAAAAGGCGATATTTTTGGTGAGATAATGCATTCTCTCAGATACGAATCCAGTTATAGGGATTACATTAAATCCAATATGGAAATTTTCGGATCTGATGACATGCGTGATATGAAAGCTATTGAGGCTGGCGCATGTGGATTATTAAAAATTCTCTTCCCCAATCGGATTGTCTCTGAACCGGATTTTTATAAATATTGCGTAAATCCAGCAATTGAGTTACGTCAAGGAGTAAAAGATGAATTGTGTAAGATGGATAGAGAATATAGACCTTTTACAATCAAGTCCAAGTACCCTGATGAATTGCAAGAAAAACATTTAATTCCTGCATTTTATAAAAATAAGATTGTTGTAAACGAAATTGAAATAGATGATGCAATAGGTTAAAAGCAATTGGCTTAAAGTCATTTTCAGGGGAAGATATAAAAGAGGATAAGCATTGAGAAAATGGATTCTCATGTTTGACGAATTATATCTTAAAGAAATACCTATCTTTAAAAAGGGACTGAAATCTATGAGAAGGTGGATCATATCTAAAGTTTTGTAGGTAAATTCATTTATCGAGGATTTCCTGAGAGTTTAAATTCTTAGTATTACACTATGTAACCTTATGGTTATTAGAAGTTAAACATGTTCTAGAAATGATTATATTCCATCAAACAAATTGATTGAAATAGAATCATGATTGAAAATTTAGTCATCGTAAGTTCGGCAGAGCAGGCTAGGAGCAGGTTTCAACTTAAGTTAGGGGAGCAGAATGTGCTTCTCAAAAGTCCATGCCTTGTTTCAGCAACAGACCTGGCTTGGGTAGTAACCTCTCAAGAACAGAACACTTTGAAGATGATGCGGTTTGGGTTTACTTCTTACCGGTCAGAGAAACACGGATTGATCAGCTTAAACAGAGAACCGATGTTGTCTGTAAAGGTGAAGATGACTATGACTGCATGATGAGTGTTTTTATGAGATGGTGAATTATTGAAAATAGATTTATACCTTTATAGTTTTATAGCATTGAGCTGATCCAATTCACAGCCAACCTTTAATAACATGAAGACCTCAGATACGAATTTAAAGATCTATTGTCAAGGAGCAGAGAAGCAAGGAAGAAATCACTTTGCGACTTCGCAACTTTGCGAAATAACATATTGACTATGGAAAATCTATCGGAAATATTGTTTTATACTGCCGAAGATGGCAAAACCAAGATTCAGGTGCGATTGGATGAGGATACTGTATGGTTGACACAAGAGCAGATGGCGGAATTGTTTCAACGCGAGCGTACTGTAATTACAAAGCATATTGCCAATGCTTTTAGCGAGGGCGAGCTAGCCGAAGAAAGCAATGTGCAAAAAATGCACATTGCAAATTCAGATAAGCGGATAAAGTATTATAATTTAAATGTTATTATTTCTGTTGGATATCGTGTGAAATCGCTAAGAGGTACTCAATTCCGTATTTGGGCCACCCAACGTCTAAGCGAGTATATTGTAAAGGGTTTTGCCTTAGACGATGAGCGATTAAAGCAAGGAGGTAAAAATACGCGCTACTTTCAGGAATTGCTCCAACGCATTCGAGACATCAGGAGTAGCGAAAGGAATTTCTATCAACAGGTTACAGATATTTATGTTACCAGCATTGACTAAAAACCCAAGGATCAACTAACCCAAAAATTCTTTGCCACAGTACAAAACAAAATGCATTTTGCTGTCCATGGTCAAACGGCTGCCGAATTAATAAAAAATCGTGCCGACAGTACCAAACCTTTGATGGGACTTGTGAACTTTAAAGGCGATTACATCATGGCGCATGACGTTCGGATAGCAAAGAACTACCTGACAGAGAAGGAACTCAACCAACTGAATTTGATTGTTTCGCTCTATTTGGATTTTGCCGAGTTACAGGCATCCAATGAACGACCAATGAAAATGGCTGAATGGATTGCCAAACTCGACCAGTTTCTGGCATTAAGCGAAAAAGAATTGTTGCATAATGCCGGAAAAGTAACTGCCGAAGAGGCAGCAAGGAAGGCTATTGATGAATTCGAAAAATACAGGTTGGAACGAATTAAAAATCACATTTCCGATTTCGATAAGGCAATCAAAGAATTAGAGAAAAAGACTAAAAAGGATTAAAGCATGGCAAAGAAAAAAAGTAAGGACCATTGATGAGCAAAATGTAATTATTCCTCGAGACAAGGCCTGATTATTTATTTATTCAGAGTTATTATTACATTGCTTTACCCAAATAAAATACTGATATGCAGCACATTTCTTATTTCATTTTAAAATCACTTTTGGAAAACAAGTGCGTCAAAAAACTCATATAGAATAAGAACATTAAGTTGTTTATGAATTGAACCTATTTCCATCAATCAATTTGATTAAAATAGCATCATGATTGGGATTCTTGTCATCGTAAGTTCGGCAGAGCAGGCTAGGAGCAGGTTTCAATTTAAGTTAGGGGAGCAGAATGTTCCACCTGTTGAGGCTAAAATGAGCGTAATATCGGTAATATGTAGGGGCAGACCTGTGTGTCTGCCCTGACCTGTGTGTCTGCCCTGAACTGAATCAGCCTATACCAGTGTGTCTGGATGGAATTGTGACTGCCCTGATAATGAAATGGAATATGTTGAAGTTGGAAAAGGGCGAACACATAGGTTGGAAAAGGGCGAACACATAGGTTGGAAAAGGGCGAACACATAGGTTGGAAAAGGGCAAACACATAGGTTTGCCCGTACCAGGATGAGATGCAGATTAATTTCTGACCAGCACGAATTTCTGCTTAAATGAAGCTTTTTCAGACATGCCGGAACGGTTGCCTGAATCTTCGCCGCCATTATAACTGCCACCTTCTTTGCCACCTTCGCGCATTCCACCGCCCATACCGCCACCATGGCCACCGCCACCGCCGCCCATTCTACCACCGCCACCGCCGCCACCGCCGCCACGCATATTTCCACCACCTGAACGGGCACCCTTGTAGGTTTCCCCGCCTGAAGGCCTTGTCATTGCGTTTACGTTGACGTTTAAGGTAATGAGTTCATTCAACTTAAGCAGGTTTTCATTAATCAGCTCATCGAATGGAATGGCAATTTCATAAACCAGGTTTTGATCGCTGTTAGCATCAATTCCGATCTGGATGTCCTTCCGACTGTTCAGTTTCAGTTCTGATTGACCGGAGTGAAACCCTTTGAGCAAAATATCCGGCATTTGCGACACATAAGCTTTAATCATCAGGTTGCTTTCGGCCCTGTTTTCCAATTCATTGCTGCCCCTTTGAAATCCCTTACCCAACCTATTCACTTCAGGAAAGCTCAGTTGGGCAATGAATTTCCGTTTTTTCTCCTTCGACGAAAGTTCTATCGACCAACCCGACCGCATGAGTTTCCTCATTTTCATGGGATCACTCACCGAAAAAACCAGATACAAGTTATGATTGTCATTGCTGATGGCATAGAACAATCCACTCTTGTCGTCATAGAAATTTAAAGGTTTAGCCCATTCTTTATCGTTTCCGTCAATGCTGATAACACCGGAATTCCATCTCGATTTGGAAACATCACTCTGAGCTTGTGCTCTAAAAGACAGCGCAAAGAATACAAGGCAAACCAAACTGAACGTTTTCATATGGTATATTTTAATTTATTTTGAATCAGAGCAACTATTTCAAATTCGTCTTTAGAATCCATTAGCTCCTCTAAAATCTTAATTTTGTGACTACTACATGATTCTACGAAACAGAATAATAATCGAATTCTACGAATACTGAAATTAAATAAGTCACTAAATATTTCATCCCTTGGACAACTCTTGTTGCATAACGTTTAAGGACAGAACCGTTGGTAAAGGAAATTAATTTTAAGGTTCTGCAAATCCTTGAACGCGTTAAAAATCATTAATATAAGTGCTTGTTTCATAATGACAAACTATGGATACTTCGATCTTGGCTCAAGGTGTCAAGTGCTATAATGAATAGGGAAAAATATTTAATAAAAGTCAGTTTCTAATGGCTCAATTGACGGACAAGCAATTGAAGATCAAAAAAAAACATCAATATAAATAGGGACTGCTGAAAAACTGTTCGAAACCACGAAGTGGTTGAATGTAGTTTTTCAGCAGACCCTTCATAGGACACATCAATTAAAATATTTCTCTATGAGGACAATGTACCTTTGTGTCTAATATTATAAAACTTAGGAGTTTTTGTGTCTAATATTATAAAACTTAGGAGTTTTTCTACCACCCATCAGGAAAATTTGAAAAATAAGTAGTTATATTTGAAGTAAATATTAAACTTAAACCAGATGGCAGCACAACGAATTTTCGATTGGGAAAATACCTATAAAAGCAATAAGATGACTGATTTGCCTTGGTATAATCCAAATTTAGAGATTGACCTGCAAAATGCATTAGAGAAACTGGGTTTAAAATCAGGTACTTTTTTAGACTTGGGTACCGGCCCTGCAACTCAGGCTAAAATGCTTCAGGAAATAGGATTTGAAGTCACAGGAGTTGACATTTCAGCAGAGGCCATCCGACTGGCCAAACAAACCTATAAAGATATTGAATTTCTTCAGGATGATATTCTTCAGACCAAACTGACCAAGACATTTGATTTCATTTTAGATCGGGGATGTTTTCATGTCATAGATCCAGATGATAGATCCATCTATGTCAAAAATGTATTCAACTTGCTCAATGACTTAGGATTATTGTTTTTAAAATGTTTTAGTGATAAGATGCCAGATACGGGTGCTGGACCATACCGACTATCCCGACAAGTGATTAAAGATAATTTTGAACCCTATTTCCAAATAGAAGAAATAAACGACACGCAATTTTTAACCGATCAAAATCCTAATCCCATCAAATCTTTATTTGTAATCCTGAAAAGACGATAAAACCTGAAAAGGGAATAATTCATATAGAAGGATCCCTGATACATTCCGCTTCGGCTTAAGATTGTGCTTTTAAATTTTCCGAGTACTTCCCGAGGAATCGGAACAGGCAGAGATGGAAACCCTCTCTTTAATATAACAAATTTGTTGATGGTTTTTTATCAGGTTCAATTCCATCCCGAGTACTCGGGATGATATTCGTTTCAAAGAACTTTGGGGGCTTAGAAATCCATTCTGTGGAGTGAATGATTCTATACTTTACATAGCCAAGTTTCGGTCCTGACTTTTGCCATTAAAGGGTTTATACCACTTTCTTCTATCCTCTGGAAAGCATTGAACCGATATCTATTATTATTCCAGTGATGCGATGCTATTGTTATTTGAGTACAAAAAGTGTACTAGCTGTGTATTAAGAGTGTTTAAATACACGCATACATCACATAGATAACACAGATTGAACACAGAAACAACACAGCGGAAACACAGAAACTATACAAATATAACACAGAAACTTCACAAATACCACACAGATAGTACCCAAAAACGATTGCCATCATAAAAGCCCATTATCAGGTGGATATGAGGTGTATGCATTTGAAGGTAGAGGCACTTAGGATGGAATTGATAGCCATCATGTTACAATTTCAGGGAATTCTATTCTGACACTGGCCCAGATTCAAAGTTATTAATTTGATATTCGTTTCCAAGAACATGGGGAAATTATTTTTTCGATTTATTACCAAATAAATTCCTTTCAATAGAGACTTTTATCAAAATAATTATACCTTTAGGAGTGTAAATATTACGTTCGGCAAGCAACATGGAATCTGGAACTTGAAACTAATAAAATATGAGCATCACCATTGTTTTTATTGTCATTCTTACCTTCTTTTCCATGTTGATGGGTGTATCTTATTTTACATCCAAAAATGTGAACAGCGAGACTTTCTTCACCGGGAACCGTAGTTCCCGATGGTATATGGTGGCTTTTGCCATGATTGGCACCACTATTTCTGGAGTAACATTTATTTCAGTTCCCGGAGAAGTTGGTCATTCTGGCTGGACGTATCTACAATTTTTGCTGGGTAACCTCGTCGGTTATTGGGTAATTGCATTGGTACTTATTCCACTTTATTATAAACTACAACTGATTTCTATTTATTCTTATCTCGATCAGCGTTTTGGGGTGCGATCTTACAAGACAGGTTCCTTCTTTTTCCTGGTCTCGCGAACCATCGGGGCATCATTTCGCATGTATTTGGTTGCAGGAGTATTGCAGCTGGCCTTTTTTGACGCACTTGGAATTCCTTTTGTGGTGACTGTTGCCATCGCCATATTTATGATTTGGGCGTATACCTTCCGTGCTGGCATTAAAACAGTTATCTGGACCGATTCGCTGCAGACTACTTTTTTACTGGCAGCGGTAGTAATAACCATTATCATTATATCCCAACAACTGAATATGAATGTAGGTCAGATGATGAAGGCCATTGACGAGCATCCTTTCAGCAAAATATTCGATTGGGACTGGCGTTCCAAGACCAATTTTTTCAAGCAATTTATGGCTGGGCTTGGTATCGTGATCGTCATGAATGGGCTGGATCAGGACATCATGCAGAAGAGTTTGACCTGCAAAAATAGAAGTGATGCGCAAAAGAACATTTTCTGGTTCAGTGGCGCTTTTATAATTGTCAATTTGTTATTTTTGAGTCTGGGTGTGATGCTTTATATCTTTGCACAACAAATGGGAATTGCCATTCCGCATAAAACGGATGATTTCTTTCCTTTATTGGCGCTGAATCATTTTGGCACAATCGCCGGTGTATTGTTTCTGTTGGGAATCATTTCTGCCACCTATTCGAGTTCAGACTCCGCACTAACTGCATTAACCACCTCATTCAGCATCGACTTTCTCAACCTGGATACAAAAGACCCTGCCAGCAAGTCAAAGCGGATCAAAGTACACATTGCTTTCTCATTCATCATGTTTCTGGTGATTGTACTATTCAGACTAATCAATAATGAAAGCGTAGTTACGGCTGTGTTTAGAGTAGCAGGTTACACTTATGGACCCTTGCTTGGGCTATTTGCCTTTGGCATTCTGACCAAAAATCAGATTTACGACCGATATGTTCCTTTCCTGGGATTACTTTCACCGGTGTTGACCTACATTATCAATATCAATTCAGAGGCCTGGTTTGGGGGTTACAAATTTGGTTTTGAGTTATTGTTGCTCAATGGAATGATCATGTTTGTCGGTTTACTGTTATTGACAAAAAGAAAGGAGAAAATATGAGATTTTCTGAATTTCCGTTCACTAAAGTGAACGGCAAAGGATATTTGGACACTGACCGAAGGATGGGCTATTCTTTGCCGTTGGCTTTAGCCAATGGATATGGCAAATTTCTTCTGATTATTTTCTTGGGAACGATTGCACAGGGATGTGTCACTAAATCAGAACTTCTGGTTAAAAAAGCAAAAAAGGCTTCCACCGAATTTGCAGTAAAAGCTTCAGAGGGTACCGCTTATAAATTCAAATCCGATACTATTATTATAGATAAACCTTTGAAAAAGGTAAAACTAATAATGAAAGAAAGTTTTTCCTACATTCCTTTCAGGCCCGAAAACACGCGTCAATACAACGATTGGTTCAAAGAATCGCTTGGACGCAAATTCCGTAGTTATTCAGTTTCTATTGAGTCGATGGGAAAGGAAATCAGTGAGTTAATCCCAAATTTCTACCATGACCAATTAGTCTCGCCCGACCAATCCAGACTTACACAACCCACGAAAGCAAAGTTGCCTCTTGTCCGGAATATCTCAGGAGGTATCAATTTCACTGAAGGATTAAGAAATCGAAATATTGCATTGTGGCAAAGTCATGGCTGGTATTATGAAACTACAAAGGATCGGTGGCAGTGGCAGCGACCACGCGTTTTTATGACTGTGGAAGACTTGTGGACCATGAGTTTTGTGGTTCCGTATATTACTCCAATGCTTGAGAATGCAGGCGCCATGGTTTTTCTTCCCCGTGAGCGTGATATTCAAACCCATGAAATCATTGTTGATGGGGATGGTTCCTCTAAAGGTTCAGTTTATCATGAAGAGGGTAATCAAATTCAATCAGGAAGAGAAAAAGGCTTTGGACTTATTGTGCCTTTTTTGATGGAAGGAGAAAATCCTTTTCAGTTGGGACAAAGTCGAAAGATGCCTTCCAGCTTAAAGGAAGATTCTAAAATCATTTATATGCCTGAGATACCAGAAACAGGCGAATACGCAGTGTATGTATCATATGCCGGTAATGAGGAAAATGTAACCGATGCCCATTATACTGTCTTTCATTCAGGAGGAAAAACAAGCTTTTTGGTCAACCAAACCATGGGAGGGGAGACATGGATTTACCTGGGAACTTTCAAATTTGAGAAAGGGATTAATCAGTCACATGCCATGATCGAACTGACCAACCAGTCAAATGAACCCGGCAAATGGGTATCAGCTGATGCAGTGAAACTGGGTGGAGGAATGGGGAATATTGTGCGTGGTAATATTCAGGAGATAAACAAATTAAGACAGTTACGAGATGAGAAGGGATTTGCGATTGATTCAACACTCTGGCTACCCTTTGCAAGCCAGCGTCCGCGGTATCAGGAGGGAGCGCGATATTATTTGCAATATGCCGGGATGCCTGACTCGCTTGTTTATAGCATCAATCAGAACAAAAGTGATTATAAAGACGATTACCAGAGTCGGGGCGAATGGGTGAATTACCTGATGGGAGCGCTCAACGGACCGAAAGCCAATCCGGCAGTAAAGGGCTTGAATATTCCAATCGACATGGCTTTGGCTTTTCATACCGATGCAGGGATCACCCCTGACAGCTCCATTGTTGGCAGCCTGATGATATACAATACTACTTTCGCACCTAATACCTTCCCAAACGGACAATCAAAATGGGCCAGCCGTGACTTGGCCGATATTGTTCAGACACAGGTGGTGAACGATTTACAAAAGTTATACGCACCCCAATGGACACGCAGGGGGATGTGGAACAAACAATATTCTGAAGCCGTTCGTCCCAAAGTACCCACAGTTCTTTCTGAAATACTTTCGCATCAGAACTTTGCAGACATGTTGCAGGCGCACGATCCACGTTTTAAGTTTGATGTAAGTCGTGCATTTTACAAGGGAATACTTAAATTTATATCATTCCAGAACGGTCAAAAATATATGGTTCAGCCATTGCCTGTCAACCATTTCCAAATGAGTTTGGAAGGAAAGAATATCCGTATTTCTTGGACTCCGGTGGTGGATAAACTGGAGCCAACAGCGATTGCAAAATCTTATAAAGTATATACACGGATTGAACAAAATGGGTTTGATAATGGCCGAGAAGTGAATGAAACCAACTTATTGATTAGCAACATATCTCCTGAGGTTATCTATAGTTTTAAAATAACTGCACTCAATGAAGGTGGAGAAAGTTTTCCCTCGGAAATACTGGCTTGCAGTTTGCCCATTGATGGAAAAAAACCTGTATTAATTGTCAACGCTTTCGACCGGATCTGTGGACCTGAGGCTTTCGACAATGGTCAGCAAGCCGGTTTTCTTACTTCTCAGGACGAAGGAGTTGCATACAAAAGCGACTTTTCATTTGTGGGTGAACAATATGATTTTGACCGTAAATCACCTTACAAAAATGACGATGCACCCGGTTTTGGATCCAGTTATGCCGATCAGGAAACACGTTTAGTACAGGGTAATTCATTTGATTATCCGTTGGTTCACGGTCAATCGTTCAGAAACAATGGATTTGGTTTTATTTCTATGAGTGGTGAAGCATTTGTACAAAAAAATTGGGATAGAAATGCCTTCTCAGCGCTCGATCTGATTTTCGGAGAAGAGAAAACGACCAAACATCTGTATGGTATGGTCAGGAAGGATTTTACACTTTTTACACCTCAAATGAGAGCAGCTATCCTGGAATATACTACCGGAGAACATGCTAAGCTTTTCTTATCAGGCGCTTACATTGGCACCGATCTGGAGCTTTGTGGCGATTCGCTGGCTCGTAAATTTGCTGCTAATGTGCTGCATTACAAGTTAATCACCAATCATGCAAGCAATAGTGGACAGGTGTATCCGGTGAATTCAATGAGCAATCAGTTTCCAGGTCCGATAAGTTTTGTTCAGAACTACCATCCATCGATTTACAAGGTCGAATTGCCTGATGCCATTGAACCCATAGGCAAAGATGCAAAGGTGCTTTTCAGGTACAAAGATAATAACAAAACTGCTGGAGTCTTCTTTGATGGAAACTATCATACCCTGGTTTTGGGTTTTCCATTCGAAACCATTTCAACAGATAAACAGCGCGATGAACTTATTGGGCAACTATTAAAGTATTGGGGGATGTAATTTTAATCCTTTCGGATTTATAAAATACCAAAAATCTGTTTAAAATTAGTGAGAATGATGTCTCTCAACATTTCTTCTCTGAGATTTAATATTTGCGAGGCCAATTTATAAATAGTACTGATGGAGACATCCCGATCATCGCTCTCTAGAAATAAATGATCCAAAGGGATGACCGTCAATATTTCCTTTTTTTGCAGAGTTGTAAGCAATGATTCACCCACTGAAAAGTAAAAATTGTGTCGGATAAGCTGCAATGTAATGGGCTGGTTGGCCTGAAACCCATGAATGATCCATGGAATGTTTGATTTGAATTCTTTTTTAAGATGTATAAGTTCAGGAAATGCACGTACACTATGAATAATCAATGGTTTAGAATGTTTTTCTGCCAGTTCAATTTGTTTCCTAAAGTACCATTCCTGCACTGCGAAGTCGGTTGCAATGGATCGGTCGAGGCCGCATTCGCCTATTGCAACTAAGTTTTTATTATCCATTGCCTGGTCCATCGCCTCCAAACACGCTTCCCGGTTTACCAACCCAAGGTGCCAGGGATGAAGACCTGCTGAATAGAGATATTCATCTTCAGGAAGGGGTAAATCCTGGGCAAAAATATTCAGGATTTGAATGGAAGAATCGCTTTTATGTTGATGGGTGTGGAGATCAATCTCAACCATAGTTTGTAAGTTAGAGCATCAAAATTAATTGATTTTCACAGAATTTAAAACCTTTTGAATTCCTTAAATTAATTTATCTTATTTTTGAATCTTATTGGACAAAAAAATGAACCTTTTAAAATCAATATTCAGGATGGGCGTTCTTCTACTTTTTCTTTTTCAGGGAATGGTTCAGGGACAGATTTCTCAAGGGGGAATTCCAATCCAAATCCAGAAGCTTAAATCAAACCCATTAGATGATTTGATTATTCTACCCCCCGTTGACAATGAGAAGTTGCGCAAAGCCAGCGTATTGGATCATGAGAAGTCCATATTAAAACCTTTCCATTTTGCCCAACCTTTTGATACCATCCTGAATCCAAAGAATTCAGGAAAATGGTATTCTGATGGCGAAGTAATGGTATGGCAATTGAGAATCAGATCGGTAGGAGCCTATTCCTTAAACTTGATTTTTGGACGTTTCAATTTACCTGAAAACGCCAGACTATTTCTGATTGGAACAAAAAGCGGAGAAATTAAAGGAGCCTATACTTCGGAGAACAATTCAGAAACCCATGTATTGGCAGTCGAACCTCTGGAAGGCGATGAAATACTTGTACAGTATGAAGAACCTGTAAATGTTTCTTTTCCAGGAGAGATTGAAATTGCAAGGGTATCCCACGACTTCATGGGAATAAATACTAAAGGTGACCACCGTCCTTTGGGTATTTCAGGTGCCTGCAACATAAACGTAAACTGTGATATTGCCAGTGGATCATCAGAAATAAGGGATGCTGTTTGCCGTCTTCTTATTGAAGGAACAGAACTTTGTTCAGGTACCCTCATAAATAACACCAAACTTGATGGAACTCCTTATTTATTGACAGCTTATCATTGCATAAATACGGAGGCAGCTGCCAATAGAACGGTCTTTCTTTTTAATTACGAATCGCCAACCTGTGAATCCATTGATGGAGATGTAAGCCGTTCTCTTTCAGGAAGTTCATTGAAATCTTCCTTTGACAGTCTGGATTTTGCTCTTTTAAGGCTTGCTAACTCATTACCCTACATTTACCGTCCTTATCTTGCAGGTTGGAACCGAAAGAACCTGGCGCCATCGTCGTCTATGAGCATTCATCATCCACTGGGTGACATTAAAAAGGTTTCAATTGACAATAATAGTTCAGTAACAGGAAGATATAACACTACCTATCTGGCCAATGGATTCTGGAAAATATTAAAGTGGGATTATGGTGTTACGGAGGCTGGTTCATCGGGTGGTCCTTTGTTTGATCAGAATAAACAACTGATTGGTACACTGACAGGTGGTTCTGCGACATGTTCTGATCCTATAGACGATTATTTTGAAAAGTTTGCCCTTGCATGGGATTACCGGAAAGAGACCGGCAATCAATTGAAAGCATGGCTGGATCCAATCAATACGAATGCACAAACTTTAAATGGTTTTACTCCAAACATAGGACCAACTCTTTGTAAACCCGTTACCAATTTTCAGAATACTGAAAGCTATGCAACCATTCAAATAGTAAACGGTACCACTAAAAAGGGGTATTTCAGCGGTACCAATGTGGCTGGGTACACTGATTTTGGGGAGCAATTTAATTTTTCAATCAGTAGTGAAATTCAGGGTATTACACTTGGAATTGCAAAAGTAAAAACCAATCCTTCTTTTGCAACTTCATTCATTAATGTTCAGGTATTTGCAGGCTCAGATAAACCAACCACCTTACTGTATTCAAAGAAATTTGATATTCATAAATTTTATGTTGATGGGATGAATTACTTACAGTTTGATACTCCGGTAAAAACATCAGGCAACTTCTTTATAACCTATAATATACAGGAGCTTCACCAGGGTGATACGCTGGCAGTATACATGGCCAACCGGCAAGGGAATGCCACCAACAGTTTTATCCTAAAAAATAATACCGGTTGGAGCGCTTACACTACACAAAACCCGGGAGGCAACGGATCTGCATTGCTGACCGAACTGATTGCCTGCAATATCAATTTGTCAACAAAAATAGATAGCTTTGGGAGTGGTGTTGATGCCAAGATTTTTCCAAATCCAATAAATGGGACTTTCTTTCTGACAGTCCAAACAAAGAATAAACTTGATACTCCTGGAAATACGGTGGTCTATGATTTACTTGGAAAAGAGCAAAATATTTCTTCTGTTGTAAATGGTCCTAATGAACTGACACTTAATTTCTCAGGGAAAAGTCCAGGAATTTATTTTGTTCATGTTAAAGCGGGTGGCCACACAATAGTAGGAAAAATTGCATATATCCCTTAATTTTGCGTTTTCGATTCAACAATGAAGATCCAACTACTATTAATTTTTTTTCTTATTATTGGCTTGCATTCATGTGATAATCAGCCGAATAAAAAAAACAAGGCTGATTTCAATCAATATGCCCATGGATTTCATATCGTCCAAGTGGGACAGATTACGCGGCTCGATGTATTTAACCCCTGGGAAAATGCACGCAATTTTACTTATTCCTATTACCTGATTCCCAAAAGTATAGCTATTCCTGATTCTTTGGTCAACCGTAAAATTATCAGGACACCGGTTGAAAAGGTAGTCGTCCTTTCAACGACTCACATCGGCTTTATTGAAAAATTAGGATTTGAATCCAGTATAATAGGAGTTTCCGGCAAAGATTTTGTAACAAATCCTACAGTCAGGAAAGGCATTGAGCAAGGACTGGTGCACGATGTAGGATATGATCAGAATCTGAACTACGAACTTTTGCTGCAAATGAAGCCTGATTTGGTAATGGCTTACGGTATTGGATCTGATGTGGCGTCACACCTTTCGAAGATGAACGATTTAAATATTCCTGTAGTAATCAATGCCGAATACCTGGAAGAAACTCCTCTTGGCAGAGCCGAATGGTTGATTTTTACAGGTTCATTTTATAATCAAACAGAACATGCTCAACTGGTTTTTAATAAGATTGTTATGGAATATGACAGTTTGAAAAGTTTAGTGGCAAAATCCAGTCACAAGCCCATTGTCCTGACAGGATTGCCTTATAAGGACAATTGGTGGGTTCCCGGAGGAAAGTCATACATGGCCAACATGATTGCCGATGCTGGTGGTGATTATTTGTGGAAGGACAATCCTTCCCGTGAGAGTTTTGTGGTTTCACTCGAAAGTGCCATTGTAAAGGCTACACAGGCAGAATTGTGGATCAATACCGGACAGACTCACAGCATTCAGGAAATAATGGAAAGCGACGAGAGGTTTAAAATAATTCCTTCACTTCAAATGAAAATGGTTTACAATGATAACAAACAAATGAATCCGACTGGTGGCAATGAAGTTTGGGAAACCGGGGCCGCCAATCCACAGGATTTACTGCGCGACCTAATCCATATATTTCATCCCGAAATAAACACTACCAGTGAGTTTCACTATTACCAAAAACTGAACTGATGTTGAAAAACCATCTGGTAACCAGGGATTTTATGCTCTTCGGAATGCTTATACTGCTGACCATTCTGTTGTTCATTCTCGACATATTTTTCGGTTCACTGTTGATACCATTTAAAACAATTCTTCAGGCGCTCTCAGGGACAGGAAATGTGAATCCTGAAATTAAAAGCATTATTATTGACTTTAGGCTCCCTAAAGCAATTACTGCGGTGATGGCAGGTATGGCTTTATCGATCAGCGGTTTGCAAATGCAGACTATCTTTCGAAATCCACTGGCAGGTCCTTATGTATTGGGAATTAGTGCAGGTGCAAGTCTGGGAGTTGCCATCCTGGTGTTAGGTTTCTCCTCCGTTTTTACCCTTGGCTTATTTACCATCAGTGGATCATGGGCATTGGTAATCGTTGCATGGCTGGGATCAGCGCTTGTTTTGTTTCTCATTCTGGCAGTTTCTGTAAGGATCAAAGATATACTGACCATCCTGATACTGGGAATGCTATTCGGAAGTGCATCCTCTGCAGTTGTCAATATCCTCCAATATTTCAGCAATGAGTCGATGCTCAAATCATTCGTTATATGGACGATGGGTAGTTTGGGAAGTGTCACCAGCTCGCAATTGAACGTATTGATTCCATCAGTTTTAGTGGGTCTGGTATTGAGCTTTTTGACAGTTAAGTCCCTTGATGTGATGTTGTTAGGCGAACAATATGCTAAAAGTATGGGTTTACGTGTACGCAATGCTCGCTTCCTTGTATTTACAAGCACCAGCATTCTGGCTGGAAGTATCACTGCATTCTGCGGCCCCATTGGTTTTATCGGAATCGCAGTACCTCATATGGGGCGTTTGTTATTTAAAACTGCCCGACATAAAATACTGATCCCTTCAAGTTTGTTACTCGGTTCAATTGTGATGCTTTTTAGCGATATCGTTTCGCAAATGCCTGGTTATGAAAGTACTTTACCCATTAACTCGGTTACAGCACTCGTAGGCATCCCGGTGATCATATGGATTATTTTAAAGAACAGAAAATTCTCTTCAGTGTAATGAGCAATCAACAGGTAAATATTACAGTAAAGAACCTTTCGGTGGGATACAAGAAAGGCAAGAAGATGGTTGCCATCAAGGAAGGGATCAATGTGAATGCCCATGCCGGAGAATTAATTGCCTTGATTGGCAGCAATGGTATTGGAAAAAGTACTCTCCTGCGAACCCTAACTGGTTTTCAGAAAGCCCTGGGTGGCGAAATACTCTTAAACGACCGTAACCTAAACAGTTTTTCTATCAAGGAATTGGCTCTTGTGCTGAGTTTTGTTTCAACTGAAGCCATTCGGGTTCAAAATCTGCGCGTTTGGGAGCTTCTGTCCATGGGACGTTATCCTTACACCAATTTGATAGGAACCTTGACTGAGGAGGATAACAGCATCATCAAAAGGGCCATTGAGCAGGTGGGATTGATTGGCTATGAAGACCGTATGATTGACCAGATTAGCGATGGTGAACGGCAACGTGCCATGATTGCCCGGACACTTGTTCAGGATACGCCACTCATTATTTTGGATGAACCGACTGCCTTTCTGGATATCCGAAACAGATATGAAATTATTCACCTGCTGCATGACTTTGTGAGAAATGAAAATAAGACGGTACTCTTTTCGACACACGATCTGAACATTTCAACCTCTGAAGTAGATAAGATATGGTTAATGCTTGACGATAAGGTGGTTGAAGGCGCTCCTGAAGACTTGATTCTCGCTGGCAATTTCGATCAGATGTTTCATTCCGACAAGGTCTATTTCAATGGTGAATCGGGCGATTTTATGCTTCGTAAACACAGCCTGGGATCTTATCGCTTAAATGGCCATGAAGGTAAAATAGCGACCTGGACGGGCCGTGCATTGCAGCGAATAGGCTTAAGTTTTGATGAAAGCAATCCTCTGGTGGTGATAAATGTACCGATAGAAGCAATAAATCCCATTTGGAAGGTTGAAATTAATTCATCTGAAAAATTTGAATGCACTTCGCTTTATGAGCTGACTGCTGAGTTAGGAAAAAGGTTAAAGGGGTAGTTGGATTCATC
>Ga0209123_1001177_pt1 | contig 27123 bp, 24 predicted proteins | sample BarGraIncu00431A_FD_184500 | JGI IMG/M metagenome (GOLD analysis project Ga0209123, IMG submission 184500) | Arctic peat soil microbial communities from Barrow, Alaska, USA - Barrow Graham LP Incubations 004-31A (SPAdes) (version 2) | ecosystem: Environmental > Terrestrial > Soil > Wetlands >...
TCAGTTCATTAATACCACCAACTAACTCACCCCAATCACCAGTAAAGGCTGCCGCATTACCACGACGATCTAGCTGGCCATTTTTGGTCGCCTGCACCAATTCACCCGTTTCTTTCAGCAGACCACTCATGACGTCGATACAATTGTTGAGATTGTTTTTAATTTCATTAAAGTCACCATTGTAAATATCAGTAATCTTCGGGGGAATATTACCCTTCGAAATCCGCTCTACATATTCAGCAGTCACATTGATGGGTCCCACGAAAGCATTGATCAGTTCATTAATCCCACCAACTAACTGACTCCAGCCACCAGTAAAGGCTGCCGCATTACCCCGACGATCTAGCTGGCCATTTTTGGTCGCTTGCACCAATTCACCTGTTTCTTTCAGCAGATTACCTATGACTTCGATACAATTTTTCAGACTTTGCCCTAAGATATCCTTGTCAGATTGAACGTTAACGACAACGGTTAGATCACCGGCGACAATGCGCTCTGCTGCTTGAGCGGAATTACGAATGTTGTTGACCATGAGTGCGAACGATTGACATAACAAACCTATTTCATCTTTGGTTGTCGCTTCTACACTTACATTCACATCACCGACAGCCAGTTTATCGGCAGCTTCCACTAGCTTTTTGATTGGATTGCTAATCTTACGAGCAATGAACCAACCAAGAGCGATAGCCAATATAATGGCTACAGCGCTAAGTATAATCATCGTACGGGTTGCTGCCGCTGCCTGGGCGGAATTATTCTCCGATGTCTGCTTAGCCGCGGCGACCTTTATATCAACCATTTTCTGCAAATTCTTCTGATATGCCAGTCTAACTTTTTCTCCTTCGGTCCGTAACAAAACTCGCGCGCCAATAGAATTGCCAGAATTCACCATAATGACTACTTGATCTACAATTTGACCATATAAAGCACGATTTCTCTGATAATCGGCATATTCATCCTTAAGTTCCTTAGTTACGATTGTTTTAGAAAATTCATCGGAGAACTTGCCTAATTCACTGCGACGCTCTGTAATGTTTTTATTCAAAACACCACGTTCTTCTAACGTTTCTACCACCGTTAATTCTAGTAAATTATTACGCATTCGTTGAAAGCTATCCGTCATATCTTGCAGTATACTAATTGGAACCGTCATTTTTTCATAAAGGAGAGTATCACTCTCATCTATTTCTTTAATATCCTTAATACCAATATAACCTACCAGACCAGCAAGCAGGGCCACCAACATAAAACCAGTTAGGAGCTTAGGCATGATTTTCATATTATTAAACCATTGCATTTTTTCTGTCCCCTTTTTTATAAAATTGTAATGTGACTCTGATACACATTGTGTAGGGTATTATTGATCATCTCACCGATTTTCCCTGAAATGGGCGTTCCATGTCCAGGATAAACAATAGAAATAGGACGACGGGCAATTTTTTCTAATGCAGTTACAAAATTTTCTTCATAAGACCCCCCTGGGGTTTTGATAAATAATGGAGTATCCCCTGAAAAAAGAGCTTCTTGTTCTGGACAATACAAGCAAATGGAGTCCGTCGAATGCCCAGGGATATGAATTACCTCAAAATCTCTATCGCCACAGCGCATGATCTGACCATCATGCACCGTTTGATCAACCACATCTTTGTTTGAAAATGCTAATACTGGGCAAGAATATTTTTCTTTCACAACCTTTGTACCGGCACAATGATCAAAATGCCCATGGGTGAGGACAATTTTCTCTACTGCTTTTTTGCCAACTCCAGTTGATAAATTACTGATTTCTTCCAAAATAAAATCATCAATTCCTCCATCCACCAGCGTATTTACATCTTGGATGCGATTCCAGTCCCCCAAAATCAAATACGAGCTACAAGAATATTGAGATGGATGTTGCTTTAGGCACACCACCCTCATGATGTTTTTTCAAGCTTACGAAACAGCTGGGCGTCAGGTGTAACCTGTTCAAAAAGGTGAGCGACCTCATCAGGCATTTTTTGAGTTTGTTCGGTAGCCAAAAAGCCTCCCGGTGCCAAAGCACTATAAAACATTTTGATGACCTCGACCCGTTCTGCTGGCTGAAGATGCAGTAGTACATTTTTACAAAGAACTAGTGAGAAATCTTCCCCGATTGAACTCAGGGATAATAGGTCATGCTTCTGAAAGGTAAGCCGGGCTCTAATTTGTTCATCAATTTGAAAATCGTTGCTTTCATGTAGCTGCCGAAAATATTTTTGAAAGATAGCTACAGGAATTCGCTCTAGCTCTCCTTTAGGATATATCCCCTTGGTTATAATATCGCCAAACAGATTGCTACCATCAAGATCAGTGGCTTCAATCCGTAGATTGCGGAACGCAAAGTGGCCCATGGATTCAGCAAGAATAATAGCTAATGTAAAAGGTTCTTGACCAGAAGCGCATCCCGCATCCCAGATACGTACCGAGGATCGTCCTGCCGTACTATGAACCAGATATTTGGCAATATGTTCAATGGTATGTAAATCGCGAAAAAAATAGGTAAAAGCCATCATAATACTCCTTTTTGATCGTTCCCTACTCCACAGCATTGCTGAGAGTATTTATTTCCTCATCATTAAGTAGCTTGTTACAATCTAGCAATAATTTAACTTCATTGCCAACCTTGCCAATGCCTTTAATATAACGATTATGAAATCCCGTCTTAATAGCGGGTGGCGGCACAATATTTTCTGGTGGGATTACTACGACTTCGGCAACATGATCCACAATTAGCCCAATAGAAATATCATGAATATCAATGACAACAATACATGTTCGATCATTGTATTCTCGTGGTTCTTTCTTGAATCTAAGCCGAACATCCATCACGGGGATAATTTTACCCCGCAAATTAATGATGCCTTTCACGTAGATGGGTAATTCCGGCACTTCCGTTATTTCTTGGATACCGATAATCTCTGTCACATACTTGATTTCAAAACCATAGGTTTCCTTACCAATGGTAAATGTCAAAAACTTACCTTTCTGTGTATCCTCTACCGTTTCATCAAATTCAGTTAATACTGCCATAGTCCAGCTTTCCCTCCTTTAGTTCATGCTAATTGCCCTTCCAAAATACCGTTGGCGTCAAGTATGAGACTTATTCCACCATCACCCAGGATGGTACACCCTGCAATACCTTGTACCTTCTTCAAGTATTTAGGCAATGCTTTCACCACCACCTGTTGTTCTCCTACTAATCTATCGACAAACAGACAAGCGGCTTTGGAATCAGTTTCAATCATAACCATCATACCATCGCTGATAGTGGTCACAGCATTTTTGATCTTAAACATACGATGCAAACGAAGTACTGGATAACACTGCCCCCTGATCATGATCATATCATTACCATCCCCATCACTAATGATTTCTTGATCATCACTTCTAAAGGACTCTCGAATTGAGATGGTCGGTATTGTATACCGTGATTTCCCCACACCGACTTCAATGCCATCAATAATTGCTAGAGTCAAGGGAATTTTTACGAATATTTCTGTCCCCTTACCAAAGTTACTCTCAATTGTAATACTGCCACCAATCTTTTCAATGTTTTTGGCTACAACATCCATCCCTACACCACGGCCAGAAAATTCAGTAACCTGCTCATTTGTCGAGAAACCAGCAAGCATTATATAAGCAAAGACCTCTTTATCAGTCAGTTCACTTTCAGGTTTATGTACCAGACCTCGCTGTCGGGCTTTGTTTAAAATTTTGTCTCGATTAAGACCCCTACCATCATCCCTCACAATGATCAACACATCGCCACCAGCATTTTTAGCTTCTAAGGTTATTTTACCTTGGGACGGTTTGCCAGCTGTTATCCTGTCTTCTTTACTTTCTAGTCCATGATCCATAGCATTCCTGATGAGATGCATCAAAGGATCTGACAGATGATCAATAATATTTTTGTCGACCTCAGTAGTCTCGCCGATAATTTCCAGGTTGACCTCTTTAGCAAGCCTTTTACTCATGTCCCTTACAATCCTATTCATCTTATGAAAAACCATGGATACAGGCACCATGCGGATTGACATCACAATGTCCTGCAGTTCATCGGTTAGTTTGCGAAGTTGCCGTGCGGCTTTACTAAAACCCTCTAATTGCAGTCCAACCAAATCTGGATTTTTGGTGACCATGGCTTCTGAGATAACGATCTCCCCCACAATATCCATGAGCATATCTAATTTAGCAACAGATACACTAATAATATTTTGCTGCCTATTATTTGTAGATCCGGTTTCAACTGTTTCAGTGAGGGTCTGTTGATATTCTTGAGGTATCTCGTCTAAGATTATTTCTCTTCGCGATTGTAGAACTTTAAACTCTGCTGGATAATCATCCACTTGATTGATTTCCATCTTCCTTACAAAAGCTACCTGATTTAGAATGCTTTCTATTTCTCCATAAGGAGCTAATGTACTGAAACAAATTGTGAATCCTGTTTCTCTTATAATATCAGCACTTGCAGCATTATCGATAATATCTGCAGGAATATGATGAATCTCTATAACTATTTCTTGAAGATTATTAACTAGCATGTAGGCCCGGATATTTTCCATTTGACAATCGTCTTCAAAAAAAGCTTGTACACAATATTTCGTAGCTTTTTCTGCTGATGGGTTTTGGTAAGAGCTAATATAGTATAAGGCTTTCTGTCCGTCTGGCGTCGAATTGGCAAGAGTTGCCGGAGCAGCATTTTGGCCTTCGTAGGAAATTTTCATTTGCTCTAACATTGTTTTAATCTCGCCAATCAGCTCATCAGCTAAAGCATCTGCACCACTACCCTTTTCAATTTTATTCATTTCAGCCTTTATAAAATCGATACCTGATAGCACCAGATCTGATAGTCCGACAAAATCAATTTCAATATTTTGATTAGCTCTAATAAAGAAAAATAAATCCTCTAATGAATGGGCTAATAACCCAATCTGATTAAACATCATCATGGCCGATGAGCCTTTAATGGTATGCATAATCCTGAATATTTCGTTAATATCTCCCATTTCAAATTTTTTGTCTTTTTCACATTTGATAATAATCTCTTCCAGTTGTTCTACAAGTAAGTTTCCTTCAAAAAGATACATCTCCAGCATTGGCTCTTTGCTTATTCCATCATTCGACATAATCATCTCCCCTTTCTTGGCAATAACCTTTCCTCTTCAATAGGGTCAACGTTACGTAACAATAATCCTATAATTTACTTAATACCTTCATAACACTTTCTTCTGTGAAAGGTTTGACAATAAAATTCTTCGCTCCTGCCATGATGGCACTTCTGATCATGACCTCCTGCCCCATAGCACTGACCATGACCACCTTAGCATTGCCATCAAATGCTCTGATTTGACGTAATGCCTCAACACCGTCAACTTCGGGCATGGTAATATCCATTGTTACAAGATCAGGATGAAGTTCTTTATATTTCTCCACAGCTACAACACCATTTGCCGCTTCACCAATCACTTGAAATCCGTTTTTTTCTAACATTGTTTTTAAACCTAACCTCATAAACAAAGCATCATCAACAACGAGTACACTTTTCACCATTATATACACCTCTTTTAAGAAAATTTCTAATCACTACTATTTATTAACTAGTTCATTATCTTTTTCCTAACAATCTAAAATCATTGTAACGGCCTTTACGATCCTATCTTTCAAATCGAAAAGGCACCCACTCATTTGCCACATAAATGTTATTGACCATATGACGCCAAAGAGTGCATCTGTCAGAGCCTGTTTGTCAACATTGACTGGAAACTCCTGATTGTTAGTGCCCTCTACAACAAGATCAAATACGATTTTCACCCTTTCATTGACAATATGATTCATTTTTTCCAGCAAATCAACATCATACCTGAACATATCAAAAGAAAACATGGCGGTGGTTATTTGGGGATAGTTTTGATAATATTCCCCATAGGTGCTAGCTAGGTACAAGATGCCTTCTTTCCCTACAATTTTGTTATCGATAATTGTATTTTTAATTGACTCGTCAAAGCTAGCACATCGATCTAAGATAGCCATCACAATATCCTTCTTACTACCAAACTGCTTATAGATGGCGGGTTCTGTTATGTCTTGCCTTCTGGCGATTTCCTTTGTTGTGAGCCCATTGATTCCCGCCTCATCAAGCAAATCAAGAGCCGTGATCATTATCTTTTCTTTTCTCTTTAAAATAGTATTAAACATAAACACCTCTCAGTATGGTTAGTCCTAACTCACCATAAATATACAAAAAAAATGTATATTTTGTCAAATGTTTTTTCTGTGTACAGTAAAACATTATTTGCTCATTCCTGAAAAAAATATACACATCCTATTGCCATCTCAAATTACCATTTTTTTAAGTCAACTCTACCATGATTTGCCTAACACTTTTTCTACAAAAATCTTTGCAATTTCAGGATCAAACTGTGTACCTGCATTTTCGTGAATTTCTCTGATCACCACCTCTTCACCCAAAGCTTTACGGTATGACCGTTCACTGGTCATGGCATCATAACTATCAGCCAGTCCAATGATCCGTGATATCTTTGGAATTTCTTCCCCTTTTAAACCTTTGGGATAACCTGTGCCATCCCACTTTTCATGATGTGACAACATACCTTCTGCTAGTTCTAACATTTCGTAAGAAGAACATAATATTCTGTAGCCGATTTCTGGATGGCGTTTTATTTCATCCCACTCCTGCTCTGTCAGTTTACCTGGTTTGTTCAGTATTTCTTCGGCGATGGCAATTTTACCAATATCATGAAGAAGTCCCCCCACTTTAAGCTTGTGTACCTCGATTTCAGATAAACCCATGACCTTCCCGATATTTTGGCAAATTTCACTGACCCTTTTAGAATGCAATTCTTCCCGCGGATTTTTTTCATGGAGTGTTGTAAGGATTGTGATGATCATATTGCTTCTAACGCTCTCTTTTTCTAGCGTTTTATTGCGATACATATAATCTTCAGCATTTTTCAAAACTTTGATGATATCTTCAGCCATATCGCCTTTTGTATCCCAGCCAAATGAGATACTACCAGCAATGCCATTGATTTGTTGCTTCGCATAGAGATCTTTGATTTTTTTAACAATTTCTGTCGCTTCTTCTCTGCTGGTTTTGGGCAGGAGAATAATAAATTCATCGCCCCCCCAGCGGGCCACGATATCATCCCTGCGACACATACATTGAATAGTATCCGCTGCTATCTTGAGCAAATTATCACCTTCCTCATGGCCAAAAGCATCATTGATAAGCTTCAATCCATTAATATCACCCATAATGATGGAGATAGGAAGTTTCTCTTTTGAATTTACTCTGATAATTTCTTCTTCGTAGAATCTGCGATTATAAAGGCCTGTGAGCACATCATGATAACTTAAATATTTAATTTCCTCATTTCGTTTCATTAATTCCATGGCATTGTTAACCTTTAATGGTAAGGAAATTTTCATTACTTCTTCACTGAGAGGTTTTGAAAAATAGTCATATGCTCCCAGTATAAGTGCCTTTTCAATGGCCTGCTTGTCTTCAATTCCTGTACAAACAATGACAGGTATATCCATTACATAAAAGTCTTTCTTCATATCCTCTAATACCTGAAATCCATCCTTCACCGACATCATGATATCTAGAATGCACATATGTATATTGTTTAACACCAGTTTCTCATTAATATTTAATCCATCTTCTGCTTCAAATACCTTAATATTGGGAAGTTTTTTTTCAAGAATATGCCTGATGAGTTTTCTATCGATAGAAGAGTCATCAATAATCATTATATTACTGATCATTATCTGATTTCCCCTCCCTATTGCTGTTCATCAAATCCTTTAATAGTCCCCCTATCCTCTGCAACAAACTATCAAGCCTTTTTATATCCATCATTTTCATTGCCTCTTCAGCCTCCATGGCTTTGTTTGCGATTTCTTTTGCCCTTACATTTCCCGCCGAACCTTTTATTTGATGCAAAAGAATTTCAATTTCATTGAGATTATTTTCAGCGAGATATTGGTTAATACGACTGATCAGACCAAGTCCCTGTCCACAGAAATCAGTCACGATTGCTGCACTTGTTTCCCTATTCAAATCAGAAACTTCCATGAGCTCACAGACAATTGCGTCAAATTCCTTATTATTCCCGACCTTTTTTCTCCCTCTATTGATTGTCCTTACATACTTTTCAATAAGATCCATCGTCTGATTGAGGCTAATGGGTTTACTAATATAGTCATTCATTCCTACTTCCAAACACTTTTCTCGATCCCCCTTGAGGGCATAAGCAGTCATTGCTATAATCGGCGTGGAATAATTTTTATATTTTTCTTGCTCGCGAATGGTAGCAGTGGCTAAATAACCATCCATATAAGGCATATTTACATCCATCAAAATTACATCAAATTCATTTTTTTCAAAGGCCGCAATGGCTTCCATGCCATTTTCAACGGCAACAACCTGATAACCTTTCCGTTCTAGCATAATGGTTACCAAATTTCTGCTTACCACATCATCTTCGGCAAGTAACACCCTTTTAGGTTGTGTATTTTTCCGTTGAAGGGCATCCATATACGTTATATCCTGCTTTATATCTTCTACTTCCCCTGTCGGAAGACCAAATACTGCGGTAAAAAAGAAACTACTGCCTACATTCTCTTGACTTTCGACGCCAATCTCTCCATCCATGATCTCAATTAATTTCTTTGAAATCGCAAGTCCCAGTCCTGTTCCGCCAAATTGTCTGGTATTCGAGTCATCTACTTGGCTAAATCTTTTAAATAACTTGTCCAGTTTATCTTCGGAAATTCCAATTCCTGTATCTTTCACAATAAACCTTATTTTTACTTTTTCGTTCCCCTCTTCCTCTACGTTTACATGAATTAAGACTTCGCCTTGATATGTAAATTTAATTCCATTACCTACTAAATTAGAAAGCACTTGACGTAATCTGACGGAATCACCAATGACATGATGTGGTACCTGCTCATCAATCTTTAATGTCAGGTTAAGTCCTTTTTGGCCTGCACCAATATTAAACAAATCAATGACTTCATGCATAGTCTTATGCACATCAAAATTAGATTTTTCTAACTCAATTTTCCCAGCTTCGATCTTCGAATAATCCAGTATATCATTTAATACGCGAAGTAATGAGATTGTCGAGGACTTTACAATGGTTAGATATTCTCGTTGTTGTTCTTCTAACTCTGTCATGAGGGTTAAATCCGTCATGCCGATAATCCCATTCATTGGCGTCCGTATCTCATGGGACATATTTGCCAGGAATTGACTCTTGGCCAGGTTTGCGTTTTCAGCTTTTTTCAGAGCTACCATCATTTCTTCCTTTGCTTTTTTACGCTCAGCAATGTCAATTCCAATCCCCGCAAAGTGAATTTTCCCGTCAATGTTTAAGGGAACTGCAGTCAAATAGATGCCTATTGTTGTACCATCTTTCCTATGTAAATCAGCCTCCACGTCTGCGAATCCTTCCCGTAACGCTTTTTGCACCGCGTTGGTAATAAGGACAATGGTTTCTTCGTCACCCTTGTACCAGGCAAGGAGATCCATGCCCGATAATTCAGCGGCTGAATATCCAGTCATTTCTTCGTGTTTCTTGTTCCAGCGTACTAGCTTACCTTGATCGTCATACAAATAAAGCATGCCGGGAACACTGTCAAACAAGGCCTCCGTCAGCAGCTTTTCGCAATCCAATGCTTCCTGAGTTTCCCGTAAATTATCAAACTGAGCTCGTAGTTCTTCTTCCGTCGCTTGCAGTTCCTGGTAGGAGGCGGACAATTCAGAGGTTCTTTCTTCAACACGCATTTCAAGGTTCTCATTCATCCCAAGGAGGTCTTCGTTCATTGCCCTGATTTCTTCATCCAAGGCAATTAACTCTTCGTTTGCAGCGACCAATTCGCTGGTTCGTTCTTGCACTTTACTTTCTAGGTACTGGTTGATTTCTTGCCAGGCAGTTTCCAAATGGATGGCCCGACGGAAAATAAAAACCATCAACACCATGGCTATCCCAAAGCTCATCAAAAGCAGTTGGAGGGTTCTAGTGCGTATATCTTGGGCATCGGAATGAAAAGTCCTTGCCTTATTCTGTGCAAATTCGAGAAGAGCGTTCATTTTGTTTTCCAGTTCTTTATTTTGCTGAGCACTTAAGTTTTTGCTGATGGAACTAGCTTCAATCGTTTTACCGTTAAGGGTAAGGGTGATTATCTCTTCCCGCGTCAACTTCCAGGTTAAAAAAGCCTGCAACGCTTCGTGTACCAACGTCGGGTCTCCAAGAAAGCGATTTTCTACCAATCGAAAATCAGCTAGCACTTCTTCCTCCTCCTGAACAATCATAGCCTTGTACTCCCGAACCTCTTCCGTTGTCGTTGCCAGAACCAAATCTTTCATATATCTGTCAATGCTAATCACATTAGCATTGATGCGTAACACAGCGGTTGAGACCATGTAGGGGTGGTGATATAGATCATCTGTCGAGGCTGCCATTGTTTCGACTGCCCCATAGCCAATCCACCCAAGTATCAATAAAATTACTGTCAATAGTATCAATAGATATGGCATTAGCCTTTTTCGTTGCTGCATTGCTATTCATCAATCCTCTCTGTCGATTGCCACCTTCGTTGAACAATATTAATTAATTTATCTAATCTTTGGCTCAGTCTCAACACTTCCCGATGACCGATCCCAAGTTTTATTGCCATTTTGTTTAGTTTCCCACGCAAAAAAATCACCCCGGCATCCACTCGCTTCATCTGCTCCAACGTCAGCATCCCCCTTTTCATTTCGTGCTTTTGAAAAATCCGGTCTGCCGTTACGTAGATATTTGTCATTTCTTATCGTTTTATAATTGCAAAAAGCATGCCAACACTTGGCATGCCTGTAAAACTAGCTATATTCTACCTTTTAAGCATTAGATACTGGGTCAAAAACTGTGCCATATTGCGTCAATGCGCCATACGCTACGTTTGCTTGGCACATTATATAAACTACATGTCCTTCTCAGCAAATAGGCGATAGAGTGTGCGTCTGGATATGCCTAGTTGCTGAGCTGCCATCTTCTTATTTCCTTTTGTTGCCTCAAGAGTTACCATTATGGTTTCACGACTTATTTGTTGACTGATAAGACTTCTTTTCATTAAAGGTCTGACTAGGGAAGCATCTGCTCCTTGGTCCATGGTTTCATGCAGGTGGGCTTCGCCTAAAATTTCATCATTATAGAGTAGAACAATTAACTCTACCAAATTAGCCAGTTGGCGCACATTGCCTGGCCAACTGTATTCTTCTAGAATCAACTTAGCCTCTGGAGAAATCCCTCTAAATCGTTTGCCCATGCGTTGCGATGCTGCTAACAAAAAGGAGTAGGTCAGTGGAATAATTTCACCCCGACGTTGGTGAAGTGATGGGATGAGTATCTGCCCGACCTTAAGACGGTAATATAAATCTTTCCGAAAGCGTCCCTCAAGAACTGCCTGCTCAAGATTTTGATTGGTTGCACTAATAATCCGCACATCCACCTGCTTCTTTTTCAAACCACCAACAGGGTAAAACTCTTTCTCCTGAATAAAGCGCAGTAATTTACTTTGTAGTTCAATGGGAATTTCAGATATTTCATCAAGAAACAGTGTGCCTCCGTGTGCCAAATCAATCTTTCCCTGGTGTCCCCTCGTTTTTCCACCAGTAAAAGCACCTGATTCATAACCAAAAAGCTCACTTTCAAATAAGTTGGGTGTAATGGCAGCACAGTTTACGTCAATAAATGGCCGATCCCCATTCTCCCTGCCATAATGAATTAAGCGCGTAATTAACTCTTTACCCGTTCCTGTTTCGCCCCTTACTAAAATAGGTATATCACGATGACTATGAAAGACAAGGGCTTGTCGCGCAATTTCTGCCATCACTGGTGAAACGATTTCTAGCTGTTGCGCTCCCGCTCCCAATTTAATCTTATGTGCCCCCCCAGTATCGCGGGTGGAATGAGGGAGCAGATATAACTCCCTTTCTGCACGCAGGATAACCTGCACGATGGCTTCAGCATCAATCGGCTTTAACAAATAGTCAAATGCACCGCCACGTATTGCAGCAATGGCCGTTTCCATTGTGCCACAGCCAGTAAACAATACTACTGGCGGCTTATAGGCAAGTGGCAATTTAGAAATGGCTTTTAGTAGTTCAATTCCTGTCATATGGGGCATTTTTATATCTGTCATGACCAGTGACACATTGGCATGGGGTAAGACCTGCAGCGCCTCAATTCCATTGTCATATTCTACGACTTCGTGGTTAAGCATATGTAAAAATGCTTTCACCGTATCCCGACTCCCATCATCGTCGTCCACCAACATAATTTTCACCTAGCTCCCTCCTTTCATTTTAATGGTTAAACCGCGGGAAACTTACCCTAAAAGTTGCTCCACCTTCCTGATTATTTTCTGCAATGATCTCGCCACCGTGAGCATAAACGATAGATTGCACAATTGGTAACCCTAACCCCATATTTTGCTTTGTTCGCCCAGTCGTAAAAAATGGTTCAAATAGCTTATCAATAATAGCAGTATCCAGGCCGGGACCATTGTCGGCGACAGATAATCTAACCTGATCAGCGACTTGAATGGAGATATGAATTACTTTTTCCTGCAGTTGTTTGTCTTGCAACGCTTGCCCAGCATTAGTTAAAATATGCAGTAACGCTTGATCAATTTGCTCATGATTTCCTGCAATCCAGGCTTGCTGTGGCGCAATTTGAACGTCTATTTTAATGTTCTTAAATAATTCTTGTTCTTTAATCAAAGCTAATACACTATTTAAAACCTCATCCATTAATAGAGGTTCTTTATAATTTATCACCCCCCGTACGATATCAAGGGTTTTACTGATAACATTATCAATGCGTCTCCCTTCATTCACGATTCTCGACAACTCCCGTTGGTAGTCTTCCGCGCTTATGTTAATACCATTTTTCATTAAATAAAGCAGACCACTAGCCGACACCTGGATTGAATTGAGGGGCTGATTAATGTCATGGGCAATACTACCGGCCACAACACCTAACAAAGCCATACGTTGTGCATTCATCATCGCATCCCGCATAGTAACTAGCTCTCCTTCAGCTTTTTTCTGTTCAGTAATATCTCTAATAACAGCCACTATAGCATCATCTCGCGTCGGTACAATCCTCGCCTCTCGATACCAGGTAATCCCATCATTAACAATCTCATATTCTTTTTTTTGTAATTCCCCTGTTGCCAACGCCTGGGCAACGGTTGTGGTGAATAGTTCTTTCATACAATCCGGAATGATAGCTATCAGATTACGACCGATAAGCTGCTTCTCCGTAAACGAACTTGAAATTTTCTTATTATCAAGTTTTGCGCCTAATACTTCCCCTTGAGCAGAAATCCGCAGCAAGCCATCAGGTATCGCTTCAACCAGTGCTCGATTGTCAGCTTCACTATTACTCAACTCCTGAAAAATGCGTTGTTTTTCTACGATTTCCTCTTCCAGCCTTTTATTGATATTCTGTATCTCAATGACTTTACTCTCGAGTTTTCCTTCATTTTCTTGGAGTAAACCAATGGTTTTTTCAATTTTATGGCTCATATTGACAAATGTTTTGCAAAGGGCGCCTAACTCGTGGGGAACCCTCAACGCGTACTCGTCCAAACCAACCATTCCATAATCAGCCGTCGCAACCAAATTTGACTGTCCAATCAACCATTCAATAGGTTTTTTAATTTGATTGGCTATGGAGGTGGCAAGGGGCAAAATCAGCAATACACAAAAAATGGTGACACCAGCCATTGTGACCAATTGGGTATAAATAGATGCCAGAACTTCTCCCTCGTCGATCTTGCCAATAATCGTCCAACCTCGTTCAGGAATGTCAAGATAAGCCCCCAGCACCTTGTTGCCTAGGTAATCTATCCAAGTGGCTGTGCCAGTTTCGCCAAGCCGAATATTGAGCAATGCATCATCGGTTATTTTCAGTTTCATAGGGGCGGCGCCTTCGGGAATTCCCCTGTCAATCAACACCTTAACATTTCGTGGGGGGGTAATCATCGTTCCTTCACGATTGACCAGAAGCACTTCTCCCGTGTGACCGATCCAGCTCTCACTTAACAGCATTCCTAAAGTTGTAGTTTTCACAGATCCAAGTATCAACCCTTGAAAGTTCCCAGTATCACCGTAAACAGGGTAAGAAAAATTAATGATCGCTTGACCACTATTGCGGCCAATGACAACATCTGAAATATATTCTTTCCCCGACTGCGCTGCTTGAAAATAAGGCGTGCCAATTGCCGACGGGTACTGAATTCCGCTACTTAAAGTAGATATTTTGAAATCTCCGTCTTTATCGATATATGATAATGAATCGAAATTCTTATCATGTTTTTGTTTTTCATAGAGTATGCCTTCTATCTGTCCTTCATCCAATGTGCGAGATTCCGCTGTATGACCCAGTTCACGAACATTTTCAGCCCGCTCCGTCATCCAAAAGTCGATCAACCGTTCCTGGAACTGTATGCGTTGGCTCACTAATTCTAGTTTTTCCTGTTTAGCTGTCTTGATTTGCCCAATGGCGTAAATAACCATGATCAGCAGGCTGGGAACAACCACGAGCAAGATCGTCCACAATCGAAACTGATGTTGCAATGTTTGCGTCTTCATATCTCAGCTCCTTATTTGATTTCCATTTGCAAGTATCCCTTTTGCTGTAAATCAACCTTGATCCTCTTTATAGTATCATAAAATGACAAACTTCCGCAAAAAATTATTAGGACTCTTTTAAGCTTTTTCTTATCAGCAATACCATTCGTTTTCTCTATTTCTCATTATCTTTTGGTTCCTTATTGGTCCCAAGAGTCAAAAGTATACAATAGTACAAATCTCTTGACAATACTCTCTATCTCTTATTATAATATTCACAATAATACATAGTGAAAAAGTCTACCTAATTTTCAGGTAGACTTTTTCCTAATTAAGGTGGTAAAGATGTCTAACAATAACACTACAACGATTGATGCTTCCATTCTACTCGGCGAATTAAAAGCTGCCAACCAACAAATGAATCAGGTAGTTACCGCCATACAGGAAATTGCCAAACAGACCAACCTCTTATCCTTAAACTCAGCGATAGAGGCCGCAAGAGCCGGAGAAGCCGGTCGAGGGTTTAGTGTTGTCGCCGATGAAATTAAAAAGTTAGCGACGCGCAGTTTTGATTCTACAAAAGAAAGTGCCAAAATCATTGAAAACATTCAGACCAAGGCCAATGAGGTCATGGCTGTGCGCACAGCGGATATGGCCTATGATACCATTGATAAAATCGACCGCAATCTTTTTGAACGCAACTGTGATGCCCAGGCTTGGGCCAGTTTTGACAGAGTCAAACAATGTTTTCCCCCGAATGTTCCTGATGCCATTCGCCAGGCCAATGACCTCTTGAAAACTCTTGTCGACATTTATGAAGTATACTTTGATCTGTATGTCCTTAATACAGAAGGTATAATCATAGCCGCAGGTGTACATCGGGAGTTGATTGGTAAAAGTGTAGCCGACCGAGATTGGTTTAAAGAGGCCAAGAAGGCTAATGCCATATCGGTAACAGATTTATATTTTTCCACTATAGAAAATCGCCATACAGTCGCCTATTCTTGTCCAATCCGTAATGACGCTGGACAAATCGTCGGTTATTTTTCTTCTCGCTTTAATTGGGATTTTATTTATGATATTTTGGATTCAGCACGTATTGGTCAAACTGGAACTATCTCCATTATCAACAAAGATGGTTTTGTCATTGCATGCCGTAGTCGCCAGGGCATCCTCAGTGATAACTTACAACATCTTGAAGCCGCCAAACGTTCCATGAAAGGTGAAACCTATGGCTACACCTTTGAAATAGATCGCCATGGCAATGGGAAAATTTATGGTTATGCGCACACGAGAGGTTACAATGCCTATAAAGGGAAAAATTGGTCGGCGATCATTAGCGAAGCTCTATAAGAAAGAAGCTCACGCGTCCTTAAAAACGAACATAGAGCTATTTTGAACCACAAAGGCGCGGAGAACACAGAGAAGATTTTATTATAAACCCTCTGTGTCCTCTGCGCCTCTGCGGTTGGTATAACTTATACTTTGATATGGGAATTTCCCCATATCATGTTGTGTTGCGTTAGCGACATGGGTATTTCTGCTATAATAAAAAAGCCTCGCAATCAATGCGAAGCTTTGGTTGTAATCTTTTGGAGGCGACACCTAGAGTCGAACTAGAGAATCAAGGTTTTGCAAACCTTTGCCTTACCACTTGGCTATGTCGCCATAGGAAGCCATTAATACAATATGGTCGGAGCGGCAGGATTCGAACCTGCGACCCCCTGGTCCCAAGCCAGGTGCTCTACCAAGCTGAGCCACGCCCCGATCAACATCTATGCTGACAAGAACTAATTATATCAGCATCATTAAGATAAGTCAACACTTAAAATTATACTAATCATATTTTTTGACTTGAAGTAGGATTATTAATGATTATATACAGTTTTGTATATAATGTATTTATAACGGAGAGTATTCCACTGATCTTACTTGAATAAAGCCGTTAACGAAGAGGACTTTCATCAGAAATGAAGAATAAAACAATATTATTGAATTTTCATTGAAACATTACACAACGTAAAGTAACTAAAGGGGGTTTATTAAATGGATATTGTTGAACAAGCCTTTCGCGTTACAGAACGCACGAGCATCGTAAAATCAGATTACCCAACCGATTGCCTATTTCAAGTTTTCGTAAATGGACGCCTCCAGTATAAAGCTACATACAGTATTGAAGGGGAAAATATTGATCTAGGTTTTGATTGCCTAGTACGGGGTGACTTAGTACAATTATTTTATTTCATCCCATAAGAAAAACGCTAGCACGTCTTATTAAACCGCAGAGGCGCAGAGAACACAGAGGAAAGATTATTATTATAAATCCTCCGTATCCTCTGCGCCTCTGCGATTCGTAAAACTTACAAATTATTACAGAGTAAAACCTAGGTTAAATATGGTTTTATCGTTATTAAATGCACTATAGCTACTTTGTCACTATAACAATTCCCGACTGAGTTACGGTGTAACCTTTACGTCGATCGTCGTCATGGTCATAACCGATTTCTTCCCCCTCAGGAATAATTACGTTTTCATCAATGATTGCCCTTTTAATCTTTGCTTTTCTACCTACGTCAACATTGCCAAATATAATGGAATCCTCAACAAGGCTAAAACTGTGTACTTTACTGCAAGGTCCAACGATGGACCTACGCACTATACCGCCACTGTTTATACAACCTCCGCATACATAAGAATTAATATTTTGCCCGCAGCGACCGCCCTCTTCGAAAACAGTTTTTGCGGGAGGATAATTGCTCTGATTCGTCAATATTGGCCAATGGTAATTATAGAGATTCAATTGTGGGTCAACCTTTATAAGATCCATGTTAGCCTCATAATAAGAATCAAGATTGCCTACATCTTTCCAATAACCTCTTTCTTCCGCGTTCATCCCAGGGATTACATTATCCATAAAGTTATAAGCGAAAACTCGATCACCTTTATCAAGCATCATCGGAATGACATGTTTACCAAAATCCAAGTCCTCATGCTGCTTTTTACCTTCTTTTAGCACCTCAATAAGCTTTTTAACGGAAAAAATGTAATTGCCCATTGATGCAAAACAAGTATTTCTGCCTGGAATTTTATTAGGTTCTGCTGGTTTTTCTGTAAATTCCGTCACTCGGCACTCATCGTCTACCGAAATAATTCCGAATTCTCTACCATCCTTAGCTGAAACTTCAATCGCAGCGATCGTAATATCCGCCTTCGCTAAAATGTGATAGGCAATCATCTGACTAATGTCCATTTTGTAAATATGATCACCACCAAAGATTGCCACATACTCCGCATCAGAGGATTCAATAAATCTTAAAAATTGAAAAATAGCATCCGCCGTACCTTTAAACCACGCTTCACTACCACTGCTAGTCTCTGGTGAAATCGTATCATAAAATTCTCCAAGACCTGTCCACTTTGCCCAAGATTCCTTGATATGTTTATTGAGTGAATATGCTCTATACTGGGTTAATACATAAACTTTTTTTATACCTGAATTAAATAAGTTACTTAATACAAAGTCTATTATCTTATATTTACCACCAAAAGGAACGGCCGGTTTTGGCCTATTTAATGTAACGGGACTGAGGCGTTCACCCTTGCCCCCTGCTAAGACCATTGCTATCGTATTTCTTGTAACGTTGCCTATTGTATACATATAAAATTCCTCCCCTGAAATTACATACACACCCAATTGTCTAGAACTATCTGTCACTAACTCTGTATTATTCGACAATAAACTAATATAATTCTTCGTCTTATCTTCGCTTAATCCTGCCATTGTGTTAAAATAATAATAACAGCTTATGATATACACAATGAGTGGGCTTTACAACTAAACAAAGCAGCTCCATATTCGTAAAGGAAAGGGGTCTATATTGTGATCAGTGTTAGCGAAAAAGCGCGTGATTATATTCTCCTAAAGGGCGGATGTGTCCATGTTTGGCAAAGTCATGGGGCAACAAGGTGTTGAGTACCTGTTAATTTTGGCCCGTCCGTGCGACTGGGCAAACCACCACAGACTAACGACTATGTTTTAGCAACATTAAATGGCATAACCATTTATACTCCTAAAAATTTTCATACTCCTAATTCCCTTATCATTGGTTTAGGCGAATTTCTTTGGATGAAAAACCTCCGTATTGAAGGATGGAAATTAATTTAATTTAAAAATAATTAGTCCTCTAAGTAAGGTAGGGATACAAACATGTATCCCTACCTTACTTATTATATCAAACATCTCTTCATCTTGTTCTCAATTTTTTCCAGTATACTAATTTCACAATAGTGAAATTATAAGCTCTATGATAAAGTATGCATTTCCCTAAGAATTTTATCTGCTCCAATGTCATTGTGCAGCAGTGTGGTGAAACATCATGCAAAATGAACTTTAGGTTTTATTTGAAGTTTATGGTATAATTTAACTAGATTTAACTTATTAAATGAGGTGTATAATTATGTCAAAAGATTTTTATGTTGCTTTACAGGGAAGACGTTCCATATATGGTATTAGTAAAGAGAAGATAACGTCAGATGAGAGAATTCAAGAAATCATTGAGACTGCAGTTAAACATACTCCCTCTTCATTTAACTCTCAAAGTGCCAGGGTGCTGGTTTTATTAGGAGAACATCAGAACAAATTATGGGATATCACCAAAGAAACGCTCAAAAAGATCCTACCCGCCGATAAATTCCCTCCTACTGAAGAAAAAATTAATTCCTTTCAAAATGGGTATGGTACTGTATTGTTTTTTGAAGATCAAAGTGTTATAGAAGAGCTTCAAAGCAAATTTGCTTTATATAAAGACAATTTCCCAATTTGGTCCCAGCATTCCTCTGGGATGTTGCAATTCGTAGTTTGGACGGCATTAGAAGCCGAAGGTTTCGGGGCATCCTTACAGCATTATAGCCCTTTGATCGATGCTGAAGTCAGTCACCAGTGGGCTGTTCCGACTACCTGGAAATTAATTGCACAACTTCCATTTGGCAAACCAACCGCCCAACCTGGCGAAAAAGAATTTAAACCTCTCGAAGGACGCGTTAAATTTTTCAAATAAATAACCTCCCAATATATAAGAAGCACTATTCACCTTTAGACGGGTTAGTAGTGCTTCTTTGTAATCTTTCGCGCATTACAATAATATAGAATATAGCACTTGCTTTCTTCCAAATATATGGAGTTTCAGTTGGGGATCTAGCGATCATTATGTATACATGTTCACACTTATTGGCATTAATATCTCTTGTGTTATATAATATATGAATAGTACTCTTTTTGATCATTCTTAATGGGGGGAAATAAATATGTTCGACTTGAAAAGTACATTGTTACTCGGCATTAATAGTACCGTCCAAAAATTGGTGGATGAATCTGATACTGCTACTCGTTACGGCAGAGGTTCTCTAGGAACCCTCATTGCTACCCCCGCATTCGTGGCGTTAATGATTGAAGCATCAATCGCTACGGTAGAACATCGTCTACCCGAGGGTTTTGTAACTGTAGGAACATCATTTCAGTTTACCCATGATGCCCCTACTTGTATGGGAATGACATTACGAGTCAAATCTACCCTGGTGGAAATCAATGGTGACAATCTTATCTTTGATATTGTAGCTTCTGATGACTATAGTGAAGTCGGTCGTGGACGCCACCAACGCACTGTTGCGAATCGAGAGCATCTCTTGAAAAAGGCAATGCAACGTATCAGCAACAAATAATCATGATTCTGTCATTATTTGCAAAAGCAAATCCGCCCTGAGCTAAAAAGCTTCAGGGCGGATTTTAAGTTGTCTCCCCAATATGTTTTTCCAAGCAACAGACATATGAACATTACAGTTCATGTACCCCACTTAATGCTTGTAAATTTTCTGTTCCGAATTATCTAATAGAAAGTAATAATTGCCCGCTTTGTACCGGATCATTCACTTTAACAAGAATTTCTGTAACTACGCCGTCATGGGCAGCAAGAATAGGATTATGCATTTTCATAGCTTCCATGATAATCATCTCCTGCCCTTTTTGAACACTATCACCAACGTTTACTTTAATTGCCATGATTTTACCAGGCATTGGTGCTGAAACTTTTTTATCCCCACTCCCTACTGCAGAGGTGCCCATACCACTAGGTGTTGGCACTATAACCTTAGGAATGGAAGTTACGGGAGTATTTACAGCTGTAGCAATTTTAGATTCATTCACGGAAGTAGTGGCCGTCGCCTGCTTTTTTTGCACGGTAACATCATACGATTTACCATTCACTGTAATTTCATAAGTTGTCATAATAACCCTCCAATATATAAATCTTTAGTGACATATATTTAACTTCTAATCAATTTCTAAGAGCTTTCTGCCGACCAGTCAGCGTCCAAATTACTGCACTAGGCTTGATCATAACCACTTCAAAGTCCCTTGTTCCAGTAAACTCATGAATTGCAGCCGTAATAACTGCAATTAATTCCTCATCCTCTGCAGTACCTTCATTAATTATCATAATCGCCGAAGGAACACCCTCAGTATTTGCATTACTGACTTCTGTTGGTATTATATTCTTATTATTTTGAGCTTTCCATTTGCGTACCGAGAAGAAATAATAAGCTAAAGCGACTAACAATGCCAAAACAAAAGCTGTCGTATTGATGACTCTCACCTGCCTTTTTATGAGTAGAAAACCATTATTTTTTATTTAACCCCAATTAACGCTAACATAATACCACCAGATATGGCAGTACCAAAAACGCCTGCCAGGTTAGGACCCATGGCATGCATAATTAAAAAGTTGTAAGGATTTTCTTGTAAACCTACCACGTGGGAAACACGTGCCGCAATAGGTACCGAAGCAATACCAGCTGAACCAATCAGTGGATTAATTTTCCCACCACTCATCCGATTCATAATTTTTGCACCAATAACCCCCGAGGCCGTCCCTCCCATGAAAGCAACCAATCCCAAAACAATAATTTCTAATGTTTTTATATTTAGGAATTGATCGGCCCCCATGGTTGATCCCACGGCTACCGTCAAAGTAATGGTGATTACGTTCATCAAATCATTTGCGACAGTACTTGCTAAGCGGTCGACCATTAATACTTCTCTAAACATATTACCAAGCATCAGCATGGTGATCAGTGGAGCAACCGGCGGGAGCAAAAGATTAACAATGATCGCTATAATAAAAGGGAAACAAATTTTTTCTAGACGACTCACCGTACGACCTTGGGTCATAACAATCTGCCGTTCTGCAGGTGTCGTTAAGAGTCTCATGATTGGAGGTTGAATAAGAGGCATAAGAGCCATATACGAGTAGGCAGCTACGGCTATTTGCGGTAATAGATGGGGCGCTAGTTTCATCGTCACAAAAATGGCCATTGGACCATCAGCACCACCAATAATACCGATTGCACCGGCCTCAGCCAATGTGAAGCCCAATGCTTTGGCCCCAATGAGAGCAATAAAAATACCTAAATGAGCCGCTGCACCAAGAATCATCAGACTAGGATTCGCAATCATCGGACCGAAATCAGTCATAGCGCCTACGCCTAAAAAGATGAGCGGTGGTATAATAACTAATTCTACACCTTTGTAGGCATAATAAAACAAGCCACCCGGTAAGGTAAGATCAGATCCCGGCACATTGGCAACAATACAAGAAAACCCAATACCCAAGAGCAGAAATGGCTCATATTTTCGGGACAATGCAAGATACACAAGCACAGCACCCACAATCATCATAAAAATATTACCCCACCACAGCTGAGCCAGTCCAGTCTGTTCGGCAAGATTTAGTATAAGAGATGAGATCTGTTCAAACATTAACTTTCCTCCTTGTATTTTAAAAACTACTAAATTTAATGCCCACCTCTTAATTCATTATCATCAAGATGTCCAAGCTTATTCAAATATGGGAAGATATATAAGACAAGGCTAATACCCCAAATAATCACAAAACTCAAGAAAAAATCAATCACACTTAGAATATAGGCGCCTTCCATAGTGTCTGGCACTGTCATAAATATTAACTCCTTTCTGATCAATTATAAAATATAAAACTTAACGTTCATCAGTAATTGGACCACAATGACAATCTTTTGATGACTCAATGATACCTGAATTCCATCTTAAATAATTACATTCATTAATCATGCAACTATTATGAAAAATTCACGCTATTGTTTGTATATTTTAGCATTCTTATCACCACCTTTCAACCTTTTTTTGACAGCCAATTTCATTTAGCCTACTATTCTGCATATTCATTCGGCCTTACAGACTTTTCCCAGGGCAACGTTAAAATAAATTGTATGTACTTTCTGGCAGAATGAAAAAGGCCGCAATCGATCTGTCCAAAATGGGCTAGATCGGTTGTGACCTTTTTGCGTTGTGTCAGTGTATCATCTATGTAATATTTATTTGCTGAAATGTCTCTCTAAAAGTCCTTTAAAAGCAGAACCGTGACGCGCCTCATCTTTACACATTTCATGAACAGTATCATGAATGGCATCGAGCCCAAGTTGTTTGGCTTTTTTAGCGATAGCCAATTTCCCTTGGCAAGCACCATATTCAGCTTCTACTCGTAGCTCAAGATTCTTTTTCGTGGATGGGAATACCACTTCACCAAGCAGTTCTGCAAATTTAGCAGCATGTTCCGCCTCTTCAAAAGCAATTTTTTTGTACGCTTCAGCCACTTCCGGATACCCTTCTCGATCAGCTTGACGACTCATGGCCAAATACATACCCACTTCAGTGCATTCTCCCGCAAAGTTCAATCTTAAACCTTCAAGAATTTCTGCATCGACGCCAGCCGCGACACCAATTCTATGTTCATCAGCCCAATTCATAGCGCCAGCAGACTTCTCAATAAATTTTTCGGCAGGTGCTTTGCATTGAGGACAGGAATCTGGAGCTGAATCACCTTCATGAACATAACCACAAATTGTACATATAAATTTTTTCATTAATAAATCCTCCTAATTTTTATGATAATTATTATTAAATGAAAATCAATATTCACATTATAACAAATGACCGTAACAAAATCAACCCCAAGTCTACCCCTTGAGAGGATATGTCAGCTCAATACTCCGAGATTGTGGATTCAAATATACGTATGCTCCAAATACATCGTTTATTTTATTAATCTGTAGATAAGGAATGTTCTGGATGAAAATCACCGGTACCTTTTTCCCTTCCACCCAATACTCACCATCAGCACGGTGGATTACTTTTTGGCCCATCGCCTCAGCCAAAGTTATAATGGGTACTGCGGGTATACCCTCTAGCATCTGAACATCAATTGGAATTAATCGACTATTAAGTAAAAGAGTAAGTACGTCGATGGCTATATAATTTGCTTCTGGGTTCAATTCCTGCCGTACGCCAAATAATATGGACAAGTTTTCCGCGGTCACAAAGATTTTGCTGCCGATTAAATGACCAGGTACAGACCGTTTATCAACCCGGATCAGTCCATTCTGTTCATCCCAAGTTATATTAACGCCCAGAGCAACTGCAACTGGGTTAACGGGAACATATAAGATTTCCTGATAGGTAACCGCATTATCCGCCAGCATTTTTCCGTTTACCTTCATCGTATGCAACCTGGCAAATACAATCTGCCGCTCGGCCTCGGCATTAATGATTTCAATTAATTCATTATCCCCCAGAAAATCACCCATCCCATATGAATTCAATTTACTTCTGACTTCATTCAAAGATAACTCCTGCCAGCCATAAATATCTGGGTATATACCTATTGATAATTCTCCATTCCCAGTCCTGCGAATCTTTACCCTGTCATAGGTTATCCGTACTGGCGTGCCATAAGAAACCACTTCGAACAATTCCTCCGCATTTTCCTCATGCATGCGTATACAGCCATTTGATACTGCAAGACCTATTGCCCACGGTGCATTAGTGCCGTGGATTCCGTAGAGAGGAGCGAACCCCATCCACCTGTAGCCCAATGGATTATCGGGCCCTGAAGGAACGGCTTGCCCCGTGCGGGGAGGAAACCACCATGGATCTATCTCTTTCTCAATTATTTGAAAATTACCTAAAGGCGAAGGAGTTGCCGCCTTACCGACGGCGATAGGGTAGACCTTAATGAGACTGTTGTCTGAGTATAGCTCCAACGTTCTCGAAGGTAAGTTGATGAGGATATTGGGAGCAACTAGATCAGGATCTAGTGCAGCGAAAACTGATGAGGACAATGGGAATAACAGCAATACTAAGAGTAAAACCACTCGAATAGCAAGCACTGGCATCCCTTCTTCCAAGTTCATTACTAACTTATAGACGCCTACAACGTTCATGGGCGCTTCGAATCGGTAGGCGTGCGCCCACTAGTTGTTACATTGGGTCTAACTGCAATTTTAACTTCATAAACATCGTTGGCTTCTTTTGAAAAAATGACCTTTTGCGGTATCATTGTATAGCCCATCGAAACAAACGGCTCATAGAGCTGTTGAATCCGTTCTTGGGTGGAAGTATTTTTTTTGTAGATGTCGGGGAAAACTTTTAGGTATAATCCATCGGCTTTTTCGATGATTCGCATGGTGTCATAGATGACGGTCACAGGAGTGCTGATTGGTACCGTTCTGTACAACTCCCGGGCCTCAATATCATGCATTCGAATGCAACCACCCGACACTGGGTAACTAATATCCCAGTCTTTATTAGTGCCATGAATGCCGTAGTTTGGTGAAAATTCCATCCACCGGGTACCCAGCGGATTATCAGGGCCAGGGGGAACGGGTGTCTGATCGGAGAAATTGGAACCAGGATACCAAGTGGGGTTTTCTATTTTTGAAAAAACAGAAAAATTCCCTGTTGGGGTTTGTTCATAAGGTGTGCCGACTGCGATATCGAATTGCCTTATTAGCTTTCCTTGGTCAATCAGACTCAGAGTATACTCAGGAATATTGATAAGGATTTCAGGGGTTGTTAGTTTGGTATCAGGATTCGTTCTTACACTGACTCCTCTTTTGTCTCTTTGAAATGCTGTTAGCGCCTGTTCCGTTTTAGGGCCTAGAATACCGTCAACACCTCCACAGTTATAGCCTAGATTCTCTAATAAGGATTGACCTATTTTGACCTCAGCTTCCGAAATCCCTACTAATTGATTTCCATGATCATTTGTGACGCGCAAAATATTTTCAAGGATATTAAGCGCTACCTGCTGGTTACCAATAGACGTATTGTCTGATCCACTTGAACTCATATCACTCGGGGCGCTAAAAGCAACTGATAAAACTGCAATCATAAAAATTGCAACACAGACAACCAATCTTTTTATCACAATAACACTCCCCCCATCATGAGAAATCCTTATATCTTATATTAGTAATTAATATAAATTATTCCAGGAGACAAACCCTCAACTAAAAAGACTTCTATAATGATAAGACAACCTTTCACAGGACAGCGTGTGGGTTGTTTTCATAACAGCCCAAGACTAAACACAAAGCTGTCCAGATAAACTCGCCCAGAAAAAAAAAAAAAAAAAAAAAAAAATAAGCCGACGTTTATCGTCGACTTGTAGGTCGGTCTTACCTGACTCGATGGGGCCGCTGAGGCTAGGGCAAGTCACTTCATGACACTGATAAATACTACTGCCTTTTTAGCAATATCCATGACGTCTGCCGCACTCAGACTTTCACCACACACTGACTTACTGAGACCCCTGTTCAGATTGGAATTATTAATAAGGCTGTATAGCTTGCTAATCTTGACGGCATAATTCACATTCTGGGGGATAATTCCTTGCTTCATCATATTCATTGCGTTGAGACCACCAGTCACCACCCCAACTACTTCAGCCTGATCATTGAGCAGCGGCCCCCCGCTGTTGCCTGGTTGTATTGGTGTGCTGATTTGAAACAGTCTTACGTCGCCCTGCAACCCACCCGTACTGCTAATTATTCCATCACTTAATTTAGCTTGCATTCCCATCACCAGTGGCAGTGGAAAACCGACGGCATAAACCCGATTACCCTCTCGCATGTTGTCAGGATTCCCTAAAACCAATGGATTCGCCACTTCTTCTAGGCCAATAACTCTGAGTAGGGCCAGATCGTTAGTTTCATCACTGCCAATGGCTACTGCAGTCAACTTAATTTCGTTATTATATAGGATGGTTATACTACTGGCACCGCTAATCACATGATTGCTAGTTACAATCACATTTGGGGTTATGAAAAAGCCACTGCCACTGTAAGCAGACAGCTTTTTCTCTTTAGGACTCTGTGGAGTGACGTACCAATCACCGAATATTTCTGAGCCTCCAAATTGTACATTTGTCGCCGCGTAAACTGGCGTGGTCAAGCTAATAGAATACACAAATAGAATAAAGAAAAACATAGCCTTAATTTTCCCCATGCCTTCATCCCTTTCTCACATATGACGATCAATTTGTGAGATAACTTATGCTATTACTTACGCAACGGTTACAAACAACATG
>Ga0209123_1001179_pt1 | contig 27062 bp, 25 predicted proteins | sample BarGraIncu00431A_FD_184500 | JGI IMG/M metagenome (GOLD analysis project Ga0209123, IMG submission 184500) | Arctic peat soil microbial communities from Barrow, Alaska, USA - Barrow Graham LP Incubations 004-31A (SPAdes) (version 2) | ecosystem: Environmental > Terrestrial > Soil > Wetlands >...
GAGATATTTGAACACTACAACGATTTGCAATTTAGATTATCTTAAACAAAGCAAAAGGGTTGCTCTAAATAGGAAAAAAACCTATTTTGAGACAGCCCCCTTTATATGGGTGCAATCATCTATATTGCTGCGCGCATTTGCCCAAGCACACATTTTCTAATGACCTGAATGACTCGCTCCTGGTCACTTTCAGACATACTCGATCCTGAAGGCAAACAAATACCTGATTCAAAAACCCTGTCTGATATACTTTCTGAGCTATGAGGATAATATGAACATCGACTATATAAAGGTTGAAGGTGAAGAGGCTTCCAAACAGGACGAGATTCAATATCCTCTTTTCCTAACGCATCTATAACGTTAGAAACAGACACTCCACACAGTTGTTGGTCTATCGTCAAAGCGGTAAGCCAATGCGTAGAGACACCAAAACTTGCCTCTGGCATAAACAAAACCCCGGGAATCTTAGATAATGCACGGCGATAGCGGTCAAAGATCGCCCCTCGCATCACAACACGCTCGTCCAGAACTCTCAGTTGCCCTCTTCCGACACCAGCCAAAATATTACTTAACCGATAGTTATAGCCGATGCGACTGTGCTGATAATGTATTGCTGGATCCCGAGACTGACTAGCCCAAAAACGTGCCTTTTCTAATCCTTCAATGTCATCCGATACTAACATTCCACCGCCTGAAGTCGTGATGATTTTATTACCATTAAAAGAGTATATGCCGTATTTACCCAAAGTGCCGCTGGCTTTACCTTTATAAGTGGCCCCCAATGATTCAGCGGCATCTTCGATCACCGGAACACCATAATCCTTACAAAGATCTAAAATAATGTCCATATCCGAGCTTTGCCCGTATAAATTAACAACGATAACAGCCTTGGGCAACTTTCCTGCTCTTTCAGCATCCTCAAAAGCATGTTTTAAGGCGTTTGGCGACATATTCCACGACTCTGACTCGGAATCAATGAAAACAGGTGTAGCTCCCTGATAGATAATGGGGTTCGCACTGGCAGCAAAGGTAAAGGTCGAGCAAAAGACAACATCTCCTTGTCCAACATTAACCAACTTTAAAGCCAAATGTATGGCTGCCGTACCTGAACTAAGAGCCACTGCACCCTTGGCTCCAACATACTCAGCTACCTCTTTCTCAAAAGCATCCACATGGGGCCCAAGAGGCGCGATCCAATTTGAAGCAAATGCATCTTTAACAAACTGCTCTTCGTAGCCACCCATGTGTGGTGGTGATAAGTATATTCGCTTACTTTGTAAAACCATGTTAATCCTCTCCTATCTGCCAGCCTTCTTGTATAATGTCATATACGCGTTGCGCAACTCACTTCGGCGGTGACCAGCATTTTCAGTATCCTGTTTTCCGCACCCTAAAATCATTTAGCGTGAAGACAAAATATTCTTGCATTATAATTGTAAAATATTTACAATTATAATGCAAGAATATTAATAAGCCATTTTTTATCTATTACTGACACGTTTAGGTACGGTGATACAAAGATTTTACAATACTACCTCGAATGCTATACAAGTTCGATGAAAAACCACTGAAAATAGCCCTTTGGATAAGTAGCTACAAATACAGATATAGGAATAATCTCGCCGGTGTTGCGGTCAACGATTTGAGCCGTAAATGGGGTTGTTCATTTTAATATCACTCACTATCTTTTTAGTAATTGCCAAGCAACACGGTATTAAATATTTTTATTAATTACTTCTGATACGCTTAATTGAGCTAACCTTTCATTGAAAACAGAAATATAATAGTTGCCGTAGGAAAAACAATTCATTCTTTTTACACCTTCGTGACAAACATCAAATGACTCAAATGAAACATCCATGCCTTTACCAAGCCACTTAACATATGCTTCCTTCTTTGTCCATATCTCTGCAAATCTTTCGTCTTGATTATCTTTGGATACAAAAACATACTTACGCTCATTTTCAGAGAAATATTTTTCTACAATGCGTTTATTAAAAGGTTTTATTCTTTCAACATCAATACCAACGCAGCTATCCGATATGGCACACACAATCAATCCTTTTGTATGTGCCACATTATAATAGACGTTAGGAAAATCCACAAAAAACGGTTTCCCGTATTTATTCTTATCAATAATCAGCTTTTCTCGCACTATTCCCAATTGATGATTTGCAATATATTTTATATACATCTCCGATGTAATTTTCTGCTCAACTTCAGCTACATATATCTTTACAATTTTTATAACCATCATCCAATCCAGTATACAACTGATATTGTCGTCTACGCAGGCTGAGCCACATGATTCTCCCTGCTTATTCTTATGCCATAAAATCCAGTATGTCCTGAATTGTCTTAAATTCTTTAATTTGATTGCTAGACAGCTTTTTGCTGAATTCTTCGTCCATCAGAACAATTAATGATAGTTTTGCCATAGAATTCCACTCTTCGACATCTGCCAATACAGTATCTCCAGTAATCGTTCCCTCTTCCATTTCCATCATATCCTCTATCAGTGCAATCTTTTCTTGGTTTATCATTATAATTACCTCCGTATTATTATTTTTTTATGATAAATAGCCACCATTGACTATACATCCACTTTTTAAGAAGTGCTGCCATTCATTTTACCCATATAAATATAAAATATAGTTTTCATCTTTCAAATAATATTAACTAACATCTGATTATGAAAGAAACCCACCATCTACAAGAAAAGACGAACCGGTTATTGTTTTTGAAGAGTCACATAACAAGTAGGCGATAGCATTCGCAATTTCCTCCGCTTCAGCAATTCCCATATATTGTCTTGCTAGTATCTTTTCTGCATCTGGCTCATTACCATGCTCCGCCATATAATCCGTATACATTTCTGTTTTTACCCAACCAGGCATTACAGTGTTAACACGGATTGTCTTTTCTGCCAATTCTTTTGCCATACATTTAATGGCACTATCTAGTGCTGCCTTAGAGGCGGAATATGCAATTTTTGATTTATCACCCATTTTACTTGCTACGGATGAAAGCCCTATCAAACTTGCACCCACAGCATAATTTCTCTTCTTTGACACACATCGAACCAACTCAACAAATGAATAAAAATTTATCAACATAACATCATGCAGGAAATCGCCTTTTGTTAATCCTAATGGCCTTAACGGCGCAATTCCCGCGCAATGAACTAAGCCATTAAGCGCGCCCTTTTCTTGCGCAATTTGTTTAATTAGCTCTTCAATTTTATCAATTTGAGTTAAATCAAAAGGATAGACCCCATGTCCCTCTCCTTCCATCATGTCAAGAGTTTCATTTAGCTTTTCTTTACTTCTTGCAACAAGCACAACCCGTCCCCCAAGTCTACTCAACTGAACTGCGGATGCTCTGCCAATGCCTGATGAAGCGCCTGTTATTAAAATAAGCTTCCCTGATAAATCCATCGGATTAATCATGGCTTATACCTCCATCCATATATATTTTATCAGTTTCTATAATCGGCAAAATATCATCTGTTTCCAATACGCAGGATACGACTCCCCATGACAATCCTATGCCGAAGCCACACATGAGTAATCTTACTCCACCGTTACTTATGCTACCATATGAATCTGCAATGGTTAAAGGAATAGAGGTCACGCTTGTATTTCCATATCGATCCATAGAAATCGGTGTTTTTTCTTTCGGGAATTTTGTCCGCTTCATTATTTGCTTAAGAATATATACGTTTGCTTGGTGTAGTATTAGCGCATCGTAATCTTCTACTGTTGTATTCGCATCTGCCATAAATTCATTAATTAGTATCGGTACTTCCGATAACGTGAAATTGAAGACATCAGCGCCATTCATATAAAGATCATAATCCGAGCGAATATTCCCGTCGCCCCATAGTGTTTTTTCTTTTGGTACATCCATATTTCTATACGCACCTGCCGGTATGATTATTGCTTTATATCCATTACCGTCAGTCCGCATTGCGGTGTGAATAGCGGGAGAATCTTGCCTTTTTTCCAATAAAGTTGCCGCCCCCGCATCCCCAAATAACATACAGGAGGATTTATCTTCCGGCGCAATACCTTTATTGATCGTATCTGCAACTAGTAATAAACCTCTTTTTATATTGGAACTATGCATAAGTGCAGAGATAGTCTGCAAACCAACCACATAACCAGAACACCCGAGATTAATGTCAAAAGCTAGACAATCTTTACTAAGCCCTAAGCGGTGATGCAATACACACGCTGTTGATGGCATTCTATAGTCCGGTGTTTGTGTCACAAAAATCAGTACTTCAATTGAAGACGCATCAATGCTCTTATGCTTTATTAGGTGTTCAGCAGCCGCATATGCCAAATCAGATGCCGTCTGTTCTTGGACAGTAACATGACGCGAAGCAACTCCGGTCATTTTACTAAACTTTTGAACATCATCTTTTCCAAAAGTAGATGCATATTTCTCCAGCAATATGTCTTTTTTCTTGGGAACGGCGCAGGCAATTCCGCTTATTTTTATATTTTCAAACTTAGATTTAATCATCGTGATAGTCTCCTTTCCCTAATATGTGATTATTGTACTGCCCCATGACAGCCCTACACCAAAGCCCACAAGCAAAACCTTATCTTCCTTATGCAATCGTCCATCTTCTTCAGCCCGTTTTAGTGCGATAGGAATTGTCGATGATACCGTATTTCCTATGTCCTGCATATTTATATAAAACTTTTCCTTGGGTATTTTTATCTTCTTCCTCAAAAAGTCCAATATGAACTTATTTGCCTGGTGAAATACAAATAAGTCTATATCATCTACTGTTAAGTTATGCTTTTCCAAGATATTCTTCACACTCTGGGGAACCACCCTGATTGTGAAATTAAATACCTCAGTACCGTCCATAAAAAGATTGTCCAGCGAACGGATTGAGCCGTTATCTTCTTTCTCTTCCGCTGTAACTTCAGAGCGAGATAGTTTCGCACCACCGGCAGGAATAATCAATGCATCTCTACCGCTGCCATCGGTTCCTAAGTCAAATTTGCCTATTGCATGCCCATCATCACTGATTAATGTAGCGGATGCCGCATCACCAAATATGGCGCGAGTACTTTTATCCAATGGATGTATATGCTTAGTATAGGTTTCTGCCGTTATTAATAAGACGTTCTTTGCTATCCCGGTATTAATAAAGCTCTTTGCCATAGCCAATCCATATATGAAGGCCGAACAGCCCAAATTGAAATCCAAGGCACCCGCTGACTGAGGTATTGCTAACCTATCTTGCAATAAGCAAGCTGTTGTGGGTAACTGATAGTCAGGGCTTTGTGTTGCCAGCAAGATGAAATCAATATCCTCAGGTAAAATCATTCCTGATTCGAATAATTTCTGCGCCGCCTTTTCTGCTAAATCAGATGCACACTCACCTTCTGATACGATATGACGTGATGCGATCCCTGTCTTGATGAGTATTTTTTCAGCCGTCCAATCAACATATAGACGTGCTAATTCCTCGTTAGTCAATACATCTTTAGGTAATACATATTCAATTGCTTTAATACCGATAGCCATCAATTCACGTCCTTAAAACAATATCGTTTTCGCTGGATTCCCCATTACTTTGGTATTTGGTTTAACGTTTTTAATTACTACACTTCCTGCCCCAACATAGGCGTCATCGCCAACTTTTCGCCCAGGTATTATTGTGACATGGCTTCCCAAAAAAACTCTCTTCCCGAGTTGAACTCCACCAGTAATATCGCAATAAGACGATATTGTAGAATAACTTCCAATTACTGCATCATGCCCTATTGCAGATGATAATAGTGTCACATAATCTCCAACCTTTACATTTGAAGTGATAACAGAATTTGGATATGCAATGAGTCCTTCTCCGATTTTATTGTACTCTCCTATTACAGAAGTAGGATGAATTACACTTTCAAACATAGCTCCCCTTGACTTAAGCGAGGCTACTCTATCCTCTTTTATTGTTGGGTTAGCGATTGCAAACGCAAATAGCTCTGTCTCTTTCGGCTTCCAGTCTTGAATGCTACCAATAACGTTATAATCGCACTCCATGCCATCTAAGGCATTTAGGTTGTCATCTATGAAGCCTTTAATCATCCATTTCTTTTTAATCCTATTAATATCCTTAACCCACTGGAGAAGTTCTCTTCCAAATCCACCGGCTCCGACAATAATCAAATTTTTCACATTTTACCCCTTTCCGATATATACTTCTACACTATCCTTAAGCAAAAATATAGTTATATTCCTCCTTGCCATGAACTCGTTCCCAATTCTGAAAGAAGATCAATCTTATTATCATCGCCCAACCGATTCACTAACTTTTCCTTAATATTTAGAATACCTACAAAAGTTGTGATAATAATCTTTTCAAATGGTATTTTTAGTGCTTCATCAAGAGAGATAACACGTTTACCCACGATCAGAGTATTTTGTAGTGTAATATCGTCATCAATAAACCCTAATACCTCTATATCTGGTATTTCATCAATCACCTTAGCGCAAACCTTACCTGTTTCGCCTGCCCCATACAAAAAGACACGTAAAACACCATTATTCGTTAAAGGTAACAATGCTTGCTTAATTTGCATACTCACAGTATTAGTAAGCTCAATTAATTCCGCCATTAACGAAACCAACAAATACTTTTTCTGAGCGACCCCTTTATCTGTAAGCTGATACATCTTAGTTTTGTTATTACCATGCATAGTTAGATACCCATCAATGCTTAAGTTCTTTATATAAGCATTGACCATAGCGACTGAGATGCCAGCAGCATGTGCTAGTATTGCTTGTGTAACAGGTTGTCCTTTTTCAATCTCAGACAATATAAGCAAATTTTTCAGATGATCCGTACTTCGAAGAAACTTCATATACCCATCCTTCATTCACTAAATGAACAATTAAATTTTAAACATCTATCACGAATGTCTAAAATACAATACTATTTCAATTTTTTCTATTCCTCTAACGGTTTATCTCGTGATCCCTTAAAGGCTTCCATGGTCGCTTGCCCTTTTTGACTAATACCTTCTGATTTTGCAACTTTTAACACCGTCATCCAGAGTATTTTTATATCCAGCAAAAGCGACTGGTGATTTACATACCAAACATCCAATTTAAATTTTTCTTGCCAGGAAATTGCATTTCGTCCATTCACTTGCGCCCATCCAGTAATTCCTGGCTTGACATTGTGACGCCGGGCTTGTTCGGAATTGTATAGAGGTAAATATTCCATCAACAGAGGCCGAGGACCAACCAAACTTAACTCACCTTTAATAACATTTAAAAGTTGGGGTAGTTCATCCAAACTCAACTTGCGCAGAATACACCCAAGCTCAGTAATGCGTTTTTCATCTGGTAGTAGGTTTCCATCTTCATCCACTTCATTAGTCATAGTTCGAAACTTATAAATATAAAAAGGACTCTCATGTAAGCCCGGTCGCTTCTGCCTAAAAACAATAGGATATCCAATCTTCGCATAAATTAATAATGCCACAATCAGTATAACTGGTAATAAGCATACCACTACTCCAAAAGAAATTATTATATCAAGTGCTCTTTTCATATATACCCTCTTTATTCACCAATTGTCTAATCCCCTTTTTAAAAAAGTGATTTTCGATAATATCAAAATTTAGCGCTGCAGTATAATATTTCTCAAGATACCTTCTCCTGACATCCTCCTATTTACTCTTAATGATGTATTTACCACTAACAGATTTATTTGGGGCATTCTTCATTTATCCACTGAAAGTTCTGGGTTATTTGTAAGACATACTCAACATTGGTTTTTAGAAATGAATCCGTTATAGTCTGATACATTGTACAGCCAATTCCCCTTATACCGAAAATACCGCCATATTAAGCTGCCAAAACTCATCATTCCTTGATCTACTGCACTTGAAAAAATGGCTTTGATAAGCAGATAACTAAAACAAGCATCACCTCAATAACATATTTTTAATAGCCATAATAAATTGATATCAATAAGAATCATACTGATACCTTTCTCCATAAGGTCAGTTTTGGTTAGATTCAATGTCCACTTCCGCAAAACCATGACCACATTTCCATTCTATTTTTATCGCAATGCATCCGCAGCACAACATCTATAAAATGGAAGGAAGATGTATCTTGGAAAATTTAATCTCGTGTCTTGACAAGCGGGGGACAATTATACGCTCTCACGCCTTATTTTAATATTATCCACTTAGAGAATACCTTCTTCACCATTTCGACTAAATAGTGCATCTCTTTTGTCCTTCTGAAACACATAAAAAAAGTAACAGCGGTAACAGCTGTACATATTAGCATTTGCAATAAAAAGATCAGAATGGTCGTTTGTGGCAAAAAGCTAAATATGTATGATACTACAGCGATATCTACCAATACTATTATTAAATACTTAATCCACTTAGAATAATAGTTCTTAACTGATTTTTGCAAGCCATACTTATAGACAATTAAGGGATCATACCAAACATTGGTGATAAATCGCGTTATCGTTGTTCCTAATAGAACACCTAATAATCCCATCTGTTTTGCTAACAATATTGATACCACAACATGGATTATCGCTGATATAGCAGGTCTATACTTCCCATATACAAACAATCCCATTGTCGAACGAAAAGTCCAAATTGCATTCATCATACCATAAATATACCAATTTAAAGAAATAACGAATGCTGTCTGCATGTTAAATACGTAATCTATACCAATCCATAGTTGTATAAAAGGATTGATTAGGACACTAAGACATACAAACGAGAAACCATATATTAAAAAGTTAACAAAAGTTATTGTTTCCAATAAAAACTCTTGCCTTTCTTTATTTTCCTTTGCAATAAAATTACCTACACTTGCAGTAATTGCATTTGTAAATTGTAATACAACCATAGAAAGAGCAGCCGTAATCAAAATGTAATTCGATAATTTACCGACCCACACAACTCCTACAAAAGCGGATATAATAATACTATCCGTACCATCCAATACAGTGCTTCCTAATTTGTAAATCAATAAAGCCTTTACATTCTTCCAAATAGTCTCTATTTCTGTCTTTTCTAATTTCTCTTCTTTATTCTCTTTTATATACGGATAAAGCTTATCTACTTCTAAAGAAACAAAATAGTTTTCAGTAAACGTACATAAAATATGAATCAATAAGTACGCAATAAAACTTTTCGTTGTAACTAAAACCGAAATCTGCAACAATGCCTTTATTATACTAAAGTATAATTTATATTGCGCTAAAATATAATCTCGTTGATCAGCTGAAATAATTGTTCTCTTATATGCAAAAAAATAGGATGTAGCAGAATTGGCCAAAAACAACAAATAAATGAATGTAAGATGGTCAACATTCGGTTGATCCTTAATGATGTGACCTAAAAATGGAATTAATGATAATCCCAAAATGCCAATTACACAACCTATTTTTATATATATCGTTCCATAAAAATTCATTAAAGCAGTTATTTTTCTATGATCATTCTGTGCTATTGGCGTATACATATTGTATACAATGGCACTACCAAAGCCAAGTTCTGCTAAAGACAAAATTGTTAATATATTTGTGAAAAGCCCATTAACTCCTAAATACTCCACATTTAAGAAGTTAATAAAAACTGTTCTTGTCACAAAACTAAGTATAATATTTATGCATTGAACAGAAATTCCCATCAACGTATTTCGAAAAGTGTTAATCGTTCGACTATTTATATTCATATAACCCCAACTTCTATCTGTCCTTTTATTTAGTATGATAGATTAATATAACTCAGTCTACTGAATTATGGTATAATTCTCCATATAGATTATTATTAAAATTAATCTATATTCTTTCTCTATAATTTAATATTAAGATTACTATAAATTATCATTCTTTCATGCATTTATCAATTGTTGAAACTCCATGCTCAAATCCACATCTGGATAATCTTCTATATGAATGTCTATTAAAAAATCTGTGTTTTTCTGTAATTCATCTATATCATAAATACTCATCATCTTTATATATTCCACGTCTTTAAGCCATGCATTATATACACCCGAAATTTTGCAATTAGAATTATCAATAACTACGCACGGAGTTTTTGTTATTGCGCAAAAGATCATACCATGCAATCGATCTGTGATTACCACTTTAGATTGCTTAAAAGCTGTCCAAATCTTATTTAACTCTGTTTCTCTTTCTTTGATGGATAGATTGTCCCTATTAATATGCGTATCGTAATATTTAATCTCGTACTTTTGCTTTAAAGATTTAATCAAAAGACCTTCTTGTGATTTACTCATTTTTTTCTCATCATCACTGCGTAGGCATAATGTGATACCTTGTTTTTTATACTTAAATAAAGCTTCATTTAAGTTCAAAACAATATCAGGTAAAAGCATAGATTTATTCATTTTGAAATACTTTTGATATCTTTCAAAGGATGCTTTCTCTCTTGCTATTAAAATCAAATTTTCATGCTTACTATATACTTTAATAGCCCTTTGTAAAGCCTTTCTCCCACTTTCTGTATCAGAAAAATCCACTGTTTGAGGGAAAGAGATAATCCTATTTTGGGGAAATTGTTGAATTATAAATTGACGGCAATATTCAATATCATCATACATATCACCTGTGTTTCCTCCACCAACAATCGTAATGATATCCTGCGGTGTACATATCTTTTTGAGTGATTTTACACTAGTAAATGTCTTGCTAATCGGGAACTCTATAATTTCATAACTGGGAAATTGCATCTTTAGAAATTTTGTTTGTGCATAGGTAATTGCAACATCACCTAAGTTACCATAATCAGCTGCAAGTGCAACAATTATTTTCCATCGCTTTTTATTAACGTTGTCGTATTCTCCAGTATCCCTCGATAAAAGATATTTAATAAATAACTTTTGTCTTAATGATAATAAAGATTTCAATTTTCTAATTTTAATCACCCATTTTCTTTCGATTTAAGACAATTAATGAACGAACATAGTACATAGCACATAGAACTAAAGGCATCCTATATTTAATACATACTTTCATTATCATGTCAGACTTATTCTGTGTTTGAAAAATTTTTATTTGCTGAGTTGTAACTTCATCATCTAACATATTCTCAATATATCTATATTTGCTTTTTAATGTTAAGTTATTCTTATAATAAAACATGTTTGAACAGCAATAACGAATACCATTAATATGTGAAGATGCTACTACCTCTTGCGTTTTTTGATTTGTACCACATAATTTAAACATAACATTTTCCCTACTCCGAAAACCTATTTTATGAAGATCATAAGAATTCTTATGATACTTTTTTACCAAAGTAAGTCTTTCTCTACTTACATAGTGGTAGAAAGGCTTGTTAATGTATTCAATTTTATTGGCACCAATCATAACTTCTTCATTAAATACAATATCTTCAACTAATGATAAACCTTTTTGAAAAGAAAATGTGTTTAATTTAATATAAGCTGTTTTATATAATTTATTCCATACATATCCAATAATGGAAATCATAGAACTTGACTCTTTAGGATTGAATATAACTGCTTCTTTCTTAATAATGTTTTCATTCTTATCAACTATTTCATTATAGAAGCTAAAGAGTACAACATCTGCCTCTGAATCTATAGCTTTACCTAAAACACTTTCTATCATATCTGCTTCAACATAATCATCACTATCCACAAAAAAAACATATTCACCTGTAGCTATTTGTAAACCCACATTTCGAGCATCAGATAATCCACCATTTATTTTGTGTACTACCTTGATTCGACAATCTAATTCTGCATAATTATCAGCTATATCTCCACAATTGTCAGGTGAGCCATCGTCAATTAAAATTATTTCCAAATTTTTATAAGTCTGATTTATAATAGTATCTACACATTTATTAATATAATTTTCTACGTTGTACATTGGTATAACAATACTAACTAACGTTTGCATATCTATTTTATATACCTATCCTATCTCAAAATTTAAAAATCATTCTTTTTTTCTTTTCATCAGTGATATTACCTGCATTGTATAATTCACTCCATAGACGGTCCATTCTCCATTAAACTCTTGTTTTTTCCGATATACTCTTGTATTGTACAAATAAATTCCGCCGAATTCCCTACATATACATTATTTGAATGAATATCTTTTGTTATCATACCCCTTTTCCCAATAGTGGTGTTATTTGCCATTTCATCATTAGGTAAAATCATACTTTGGGAATCTATAAGAGCATTATTACAAATCGTAACATAAGCAATTTTAGTATAATTCAAAAAATTATTGGTGCTTGCATCATGGGCCACTATATAGACCCTTGGAGCGAGTGTAACATTATTTCCTATGGATACGAGCCAACAACGTGATGTGTCTATAATAACACCATTTAGTATTCTAATATTATCTCCTACTTCTAAACCTATTCTAATTAGTTTTTCTGTAGTATATTTCTCCCGAATTCCATATACAAATCCTTTATAAATTATCTAACAGTTCTTCTACAGCTTTTACGGTCTTTTCCATACTAAAGTATTTTCCTCTTTCAATAGCTTTTTCTTTATAATGCTGCAGCAAGCCTGGTTCTGTCAACATACGCTTCATACCTTGATACAAAGCTTCTTCACTATTCTCTGTAATCAATCCATACTCATTATTAGCACCTAGCATTTCCTCCATACCTGAACATAGTGTAGTCACAACCGGTGTACCGACTATCAGCGACTCAGTAACTGCTGTACTATAACCCTCTTGATAAGATGAACATACAAATAAATCACAGTTTCTAACATATTTATAGGGATTATCCTTGAATCCTAAAATAGTTACATAATTATTTAAATCATATTCATTAATAAATTTATAATATTTATTTTCTAGCTCTCCTTTGCCAAGTAAGTATAAATGAATTTTAATATTTTCATTTATAAGAGAATTTATTATCTCTAATAGCCTAACATATCCCTTCTGCTCTGTGAATCTACCAACTGATATTATGTTAATTTTATTACAATCAAAATTTACATCATTAACTTGTTCTTTCGACTTTGATATAATTAAATTATTATCTACTGTATTATATTTTACCAAAAAATTACCATTTATATTTTTAAATGTTTTTTGGAATGCAATTTGTGCTGTATTTGAGACAAATATTGTTGCATCAAACTTATTATAACTATTTACTACCTCATTCATATTTCTATAAGATTGGGTTATCACCTTCGGATTATCAATTTCAATATGCACTAAATTAAGAAGTTTCGAGTTTGGATTTGTACATCCACTTATTATTCTTGTTGTTGGCCCTTCTAAATATGATATCACGATATCATATTTATCTTTAATCATAATCTTATATAATTTATCTGGAGAAAAAATTTTAAACAAATGTATGTTTCCTCTAAATAATTTTTTAAAATAAAATTTATAATGTATCTTATTGTTTAAAAACTTTTTATTTATGCCACCATCAAATATTGAAAATAATGTAATAACGTATTTTTCAGCATCTAAATTATTTAATAAGGTAACGAGGACTCTTTCCGCCCCACCTCCACCTAAAGTTGGTATAGCGAATAATACTTTCTTCAATAATATATAACCTCCTTAATTAATTTTAGCATCATATATTTTTATCCTACTGATCAAATATAAATCGATACGGTAGCAGATCAGAGTCCACCGGAAGCAACATACACATATAAATAAAGAAGAACATAACTGTTAAACCCAGAAACAACACCCCATCTCTTTCCTTAAATAATGCTAAAAACTCTGGAATAAGTAAAGCGTAAAAGAATCCAAAATAGATGGAAAGACGTGCCAATAATGTTACCTTGGAAGAAAAAATCATAAACGCCACACACATTAAACTCATATTAATCAATAAGTCTATTTTAGGATTGCTCCGCTTTAGTTGTTTATAAAAGATGAAAGATATTAATAGTGGTACCAATGCTACAGCAATTCTCAATATGTTAGCACCAACGTCATCAGAATTAAACACACCATAATCATTAGCCATTTTTTCCTGCCCAATGAATTCCAGAAAACCGATAATGCTATTCCAAATGCTAGATAAGAATAATAAACTGACACCTAATATAGTCAACGTAATTACTACTAATTTTGACCAAGCTCTTCGGGTTACAATAAACATAATAGGAATCATCAATAATGCCGTAGAATGAAACAAATATGCAACTAAAACACACAAAACATACTTGATATATTTCTTGTCATACAATAAAGGATATGCACAAAAACAGATGCTACAGGCTATACTTTGTCGCACACCGTTATAGGGCCAATAATAGGTCATCATTGTAATATATAAAACCATTGTAAATGTAAAGGCATTAGAATATTTTCTATATGTAAATACTACGGGGATATATGTAAGCGCTGCCAGAATGTAATTATAAAAAACAAAGCTATCAGGCCATAAATCGTATACAGCAGATGTTAGAACACTAAACCCCCAATCTCTAGTTCCTATCAATTCTACAATACTTGTTTGTCCATAGGTAAAATAAGCATCATAATAGTTACCAAAATCTGTTCCCGTTTTCCATCTCAATGCATAAAAGCTCATAAAAGAAATAAGAATTAACGCAACAAAAAAAGGATTTGGTAATTTATTTTCTTTTTTTAATACATTATTATATTTAGCCTTAGAATACCGCACAGCCAATACCGACATCACTACTGTCCAAATGAAATTGAAAAGATATACAGCCATATTTTTTTCCTTCCGTTAATCTTATCGCAATCTTTTTTTATGTAAATACAAATATAATTTATTTGGTAACAATCCAACTATAATAGGTCTTAAAATAAACACAAAATACCAATATGGTAATTTCAGCATCGTGAATGCTAAGTATTTTACATAAACTTCATTCAATCTACCTTTAAAGCTCCTCCTTCCATTAGCATTTTTATCATCTCTCATTTTATATAATGGTTCCTGAATATTGTATCCTTTCAATCCATGTGCACACATTTTAATCCAAAGGTGATAGTCTTCTACTCTTAATAGTTTCTTATCTACCGTGTATCCGTTAACCGCCTGATAAGCTTCTTTTCTCACCATACAAGGTGCATGTGCAAAAGGAGTGCCTTTTATATAGTCTTTCCTATTAGGAGTTTCAATAGCAGTACCAACTCCCCAATCTCCTGTTTCATCAAAGTATATCATTGGCGAACTGACAATTGCTATATCGGCATTATTATCTAAAAATTCCACTTCTGTTTTAAAACGATTTGGTAATGAAATATCATCTCCATCCATCCTGGCCATATAATCACCCATTGCAGACTTCAGACAATGATTAAGAGTGTAATTCAATCCCATATTTTCAGTATTTTTTAATAATATAAATTTCTCAGGATATCTGTCGCAAAAGGCCTTAGCTATAATATATGTCTTGTCATTAGATCCATCATCACACATAATAACATCAAAATCTTGATAAGATTGATCCATTAATGAATTGAGACTCCATTCCAAAGTTGATTCACAATTATAAATCCCCATAATAACAGAAATCTTATGTTTTTCCATCTTTAGCAGCCTTTCAGTAGTTTATTTCTAGCTTCTAATATATGTTGGTTCAATTGTTCACTATCAAAATTATTGGAAGCAAAAAAGTATGCTTCTCTTGACATTCTTTGAGCTAAATCCTGCTGCTTATATAATATCTTTATTGCATTTATTAATGAATTCACATCCGCTTTGTTTACAAGTAAGCCAGTTTGACCGTTCACCATGGCATCAGTCGGACCCGGTATATCTGTAACAATAACCGGTACACCCATAGCCTCTGCTTCTATCACAACACTCCCGAATCCCTCTCTATAACTCGGCAAAATGAAAACATCCATAGCGGAGAAATATTTTTCAACCTCATTAGTCCATCCACAATAAATAATACGGTTCTCATTTAATGACCAATTAAACAATTCTTGGTCTATTGTTTCTATTTCTTCTTTGACTCCTATGAGTAAAAGAACTGAATTTGACTGTTCCTGAAAGAACTTTTTGCACGTTGCATAAAGTTCATTAACACCTTTATCTCTTGTAATACGCCCAACAAATCCCATTACATAAGAGTTTTCTTTGATTCCGTATTTGCTACGAATTTCTTTTCTCCAGTCTTCTTTATATTTTATATCAAATTTCTGAAGGTTTACACCACTTGAACTGCCGTTCCAAAGCACAGAACTTTTATTTTTTGTATATAATCCTTCTGCATGGCTAAATCTAAGATTGCTGAAACTAACCGGTTCAATCCATGTAGAACACGAACATGTTACCTTCTCAATTATTTTAAAACACTTTCGTTTAAATCCAGAAAAGCTAACATAAACTAATCCACATTGACAATATAAACGTACTGGCACACCTACTAATATTGCTGCTATGCTCGCATAAAATGAAGCATTTGGTGTCGAATACTGTACCATGTCGAACTTTTCCTTCTTAAATATAGTTATCATCTTAAAAGTGGCATTGATACCTGATAAACTGATACCACGCTTCATAGAAACGGGAATATAATTGATGTAATCTGGCAGTGTATTAATGAAATCTTCATCAGTATCACATATAAACGTAATGTCATAATCCCCGTTCCTGTGAAGATATTCAGCGGTCTCAACTACAAACGCCTTTAAAGTAGCCGATATAGTTGTAATAAAACAGATTTTCTTCATTTAAGTTACCCTCACCATTTCTCCAGCATAATTTTCCGCTTCAGTTATATCCTTAATGGCTATAGCACCTAGACTCCCGTACCAATAATAAATCAGCTCTATATTTCGAAAATAACTTCCCGCTTGCATCGGGCTCTCCATTATTTTACCCAATTTCTACCAGTTATTTGTATTTTTCTGCATCAAATATATTATCGGAATTGAATTAAAATCGCTCTAAACTTATAAATGGTGATTATTTTCTCAATTTGTTTTTTGAATAATAAGCTCCGCCACACGTTTGGTCGCGCCCATTACAATGGTGGGATTGACGGCCTTATCTGTTGAAATCATAACAAAAGCTTCGGCTATGGTTTTTGTGCGGAATATATTATTACGCACAGCCTTTATCGAATAGTATTCCATGAGTGGTACATATTTGTGGGCTGCCGCATGAAACACGGCTTGTGGTATGACCTCTACGAAGGTGGCCTGAATCCGTTCTTTATCACACCCATCAGCAATAATGTCATGTTAACATTTCTGTACTTTCCCTATAGTTCACTATTCATTCCAACAATCCTATTTCGCTATTTGCTTATTATCACTACCATAATAATAGTAATAATAAGCATCTTCGTCTTCAATCTCCACCCGATTGAGTATGACTCCCAGTATTTGTCCATTAGCCTTGCGGAGCAATTCTTTGGCCCTTTGCGCCATTTCCGGGCGGATTGTGCCGGAATTCACGATCAAGATAATACCATCGACTTTGGCAGCTAGTACGCAGGCATCGGTAACGGCAATCACTGGGGGAACGTCAATGATGAGATAGTCGGCCTGGGTTTTAAGATCATCAAGGAGTTCCTGCATTTTTTTTGAGCCCAGTAGTTCTGAGGGATTTGGGGGGATGGGCCCGCTGGTCAGGATTCTAAGGTTTTCTATTTCGGTATCCTGCAGGAAATCCTGAGCCAACACATCCTCTACTAATATATTAGTCAGGCCCCGATTTTTCTTGTTAAAGATTTTATGTAGCACTGGTTTTCTCAGATCACAGTCTATGAGAATGACGTTTTTGCCAGACTGAGCCAAGGCCACAGCCGTGTTGGCGACGGTTGTTGATTTCCCCTCACCTGGACCAGCGCTGGTAAACATGATGGCTTTTAGCGTACCATCGATTTTTGAAAATTGCATATTGGTTCGTAGTGTACGATAGGCCTCCGCGATGGGGGATTTTGCTTGTTCGTGAACAATTAATTTTCGTATAGTACCCATGTTATGCTCCCCTCTTGGTATTATTGGTTGCTAGTTGTGTGATTTTAGCCCATATTCTAGTTTTTCTCGCTACTGTGGTGTTGCTATCAAAGTCGGGAATGGCTCCTAATACGGGAAGGTCAAGATAACGTTGCACGTCTTCCGCGGTTTTCACGGTTTTATTCATGTATTCTAGTATAAAGGCTACAGCGAGACCGATGAATAAACCTAAGATGGCTGCAATGGCCACGTTCAAAGTTTTCTTCGGACTGATTGGCTTGTCCGGTTCAATGGCCACATCAATGACTTGAACATCGGTAGGTTGCATTACCTCACTAATACGCGCTTCTTCATGACGCTTGGCCAACATAATGTAGATTTCTTGATTAACAGCAGCGTCCCGCATGACCTTGGCGAGTCCTTGCTCTTTGGCGGGCAGTGTGCCCAATTCTTGTTGACTGGTGTTTAGAATATTCTGTATGGCCTGTTTCTGAGCTGTGCGGGCTGCAATCTCAACTTCTGATTGAATCTGACTTTGGATGAGCCCTTGGTGGATAGGATTCATAGAAGGAGCATTGGCACTAATCACCAAGGAAATTTCCTGACTCAGTTTCCCTTTGGTTTCAGTGATGGCCGCCTGCGTCGCCATGGTCTCAGGATGTTTATCTGTATAGTTGCCAGCTAAACTGACCAGCTTGACTTCTAAATCGGCTAGCTTAGCTTTATATTGCTGGATTAGGGGGCTATCTGCCACAAAACCTGGTTTTTCCATAGATAGTTGTTGCCTAGTGGTGGCCAAACTAGCTTGGGCTGAAGCGGTAGCTACGGTATTTTCCGCTGCCAAATTATCAATAGTAGCGAATTTATCAACCATTGCTTTGGTTTCTATGTCTGGTGCCACCATTTTTTGCGCACGCTTGTAATCGCCCAATAGTGTTTCGGCCTGTTCCAATTCTTTTTTGGATTCTTTTAAGCGTTCACCAATAAACTCACGAATGGTGGCCTGTTCCGAACGGACCAAATAGGTCATGCGATCATTAAAGGTATCCACCAACTTATTGGTCACAAGCTTGGCCTCCTCTGGTGATGAGGCCTTGACTTTCACCTTAAGTATTTCTGTATCCTTCACTGGTTGGGTTGTGATTCTTGCCAGCATTTGCTCATATGTAGGCACTACCTCTTTTTCCGACTGGGTGGCATCAATAACCACTTGCACCACCGTACGGCTTTTGAGAATTTCTGCATAGGTGGACATGAGTTGTTTGGTGGCTGAAGCATTGCCAATGGGCAAATCACCTAATAGAGAATCCGCCAGCCCCTTGGGCTGTTTAACACGCAAATTGGTTTCGGCTTCATAGGTAGGGGCAATGAGTAAACTTACAATGATGGCTAGAATGACGGCTCCACAGAATATGCTACCAATCAGTTTGCCACGTTTTTTTATCGTTTTCAGGATATCTTTTAGATCTATCGTTGTTTCTTCCACTTCGTACCTCCATGTTAACAATAGTAATCAGTCACCTTCTAGTTACTTCGTGTAATCTTTGATCAGCGCTAATTGATATGCGGCTGATAGTATACTAGAAAAGTTGATTTGTCCATTATCAGCTAGATAGACGACATCTCCATCACCGAGAGCATAGTTTTGCGTCATATCACCTTTTTCCCATATGTTCATTAAATTCACCTTGATAGGAACACTTGTTTGATTTTTACGAATAATAATTACTCTTTTCTTGGCAGCTTCTTTGGTATAACTGCCCGCGATACCAATGGCATCAAGCAAATTGTGTTGTTTCTCCAATTCATACAAACCCGGTCTGGCTACCATCCCCAATACATAAACACGGATGGTGTGAAATCTTGAAATATTGACCGTTACTTTAGGATTCTTCATATACTCACTGAGGCCTATCGTTAGTATTGCTGTCAGTTCCGCCGAGGAAATTCCGGCAGCTTGTACCTCTCCAACCAGAGGAAAAGCCACTTTCCCATCAGGTCTGATCAGAAATTCTGTTGCTTTTAGGTCTTCATAGCCCCATACTCCAATTGTCAGTACGTCGCCTGCGCCTAGGCGATATTCTTCTGCCCCAGCAACATGGACTGACATACTCGCTATAAATAGAGCTAAAACTAACATGTTAATCATTCGTTTCACTAAAAACCCTCCTGCGTGCTGTTTCATTTAATAACCTCTGATATTATGACAAGGCCTTTAATAAGGTCTACTTTTTCAATTTTCATAGTTTCCTTTTTTTGCATTTTATGGCAAAATCACAGTAATATGTGAGATTCTCAATGAGCGCGTTGCACTGTTCAGGAGTGCTATGCGCTAAATTAGCATTGCCAATTACCTCTCTGACAATATCGTTAAGCTGATATTCATGGTAACCTGTAGCGATTAATTGCTGCTTTAGCTCAGATATTCGCGTTAGCTGTTTATGCAAAATGGCACTCCCCCTATCCCTCTATTTTGTTCCTTATTTATTATTATATAATTTATCTTATATATACATTTTTACCATTTAAAGGTAATTTATGTAAATTTATTATAGCATTTAAATAATAAAAGCAATAGAACTTTTTTCCCACTCTTTTCGGCATTAAATTCTATAATTTGAATATTTGCGTTTTAAACCAATCGATATTTGCAAATTGTTACAACCAATTTTAGTATAATTTTCAAACCAATCAATAAAAAAATTCCTGCAACCAATCCGTTGCAGGAAAAATAATACTTCATTTGACAGCAATCTAAAATAATAAGATGGCTGATTCAGACTGCTATTTGCTTTGCCACACAACTGAAGTATATCCAGTCCCTCTGGGCAGAAAAAAACCGCCTATTCGGCGGATATTTACTTCACAATTTTCAATCGACACAATTCGGCTTCTTGATGGAAGAGGCGAACGTTTAGGGCTTCTAATTTTACGTCGAGGGAGGCAATATCATCTTTTGTAGCAAGGTGGGAAATGGCGTCTTTTGTAAGAGTGGTATGCAATAATCCATCAAACTTAGCGTCTAGCTCATCAGTACGGTGCAAGAGAGCTTTAACAACATCCGTATTCTCTCTCACCTGTCCTTCAAGATTGTCGAGGCGATTTAAAATTTGTTTTTGGCCATCAAATAATTGTTTTTGACCTTCAGATAACTCTTTCTGACCATCAAATAATTGCTTTTGGCCTTCAGATAACTCTTTCTGACCTTCAAATAGTTGTTTCTGGCCCTCCGACAATTGCTTTTGGCCATCAAGTAATTGTTTAAGTAAATCTTCCATACAATCAGTCCTTTCCGCAGTTAACTATATTATAGTTTATTACATTATACTTGTCATGGGAAGTATAAATAGCTGTCCCTCTCTACTGTCATTATACCAGCAATCTACATAAAATATCAAGTTCAATGACGCAGGTGCTCTCCTGACTGGACACAACAACCTCATAACAGTCCATTGTCAACAAGAACCGCCAACAACCTTCTACAGTTGTTGACGGTTCTTATTCATATACTATAGCTATGACGACGTTGATATTTTAATTATATTGCTGGAGGCCCGAGATGACGCAGTAGTGGCAATAACCTGGCCAAGTTTTCGACCACATTTCGCCCTACCCCGCCGTGAACGAACTAAATGGTGCACAATCACACTCTCCCATACTCATCATCAAACCGCACAATATCATCTTCCTCTAGATATTTGCCGTTCTGCACCTCAATAATTTCTAAGGGTAACCGCCCTGGATTTTCTAAACGATGTTTGGTCGATAGAGGAATAAATACACTCTCATTTTCATGAACCATCTTGACCTCATCCCCTAATGTCACCTTCGCAGTACCCCCGGTAACAATCCAGTGTTCACTGCGGTGATAATGCATTTGCAGACTCAGTCGTTGTCCAGGAGTCACTATAATCTTCTTCATCTTGTAACCAGGACCTTCGCCCAGGACAGTATAACTACCCCACGGCCGATACATGGTCGTATGCTCGTCCGCCTCACGGCGACCGCGTTTTTTAAGCTCACCCACTAGTTCCTTAACCTTCTGAGACTCACCTTTCTTGGCGACAACAATGACATCATCGGTTTCAACAACCAGCAAGTCCTCAAGGCCAATACCGGCAATCAGACGGCTCCGCCCCAGCATCAGGGTATTGGTACAATCAATGGTCATGCAGTCACCTTTTAGCGCATTACCATCCTTATCTTTATCCAGCACATCGTAGATAGCATCCCACGAACCAATATCATTCCAATAAGCCGCTAAGGGAATGGTCACGACTTGTTTAGACTTTTCAGCAATTGCATAATCAATCGAAATATTCGGCATGGCAGCAAACTGCACCAAAATATCAGCATAGGGTTTCGATACCAATTGATAAATTTCAGGCTGATATTCCTTTAGTTCTTGCATGAAATGACCAATAGTAAAGGCAAACATACCCGAGTTCCAGTAATAAGAACCCGCTGCCACATACTCCTCGGCTGTTACCTGATCGGGTTTTTCCTTGAAAGATGTAACCATGTAGCCAGGGCCACAAGCCTCGCCAGCTTCAATATAGCCATACCCAATCTCAGGTTTATCTGGTTTAATGCCGAAAGTCACAATATTCTCTTGCTTAGCCATTTCTTCCGCCTGCCTCACAGCTTGCACGAACAAGTCGACCTGGCGAATAATGTGGTCAGAAGGTGTGACAAACAAAACTTCATTGCCACCAGCACCTAGCTCATCTTGACAATACCGTACGGCAAGGGCAATCGCTGGCGCCGTATTCCGCCCCACTGGTTCTAGCAAAATATGAGCATCTGTCGCCCCACAGGCCGCCAGTTCAGCTTTCACATGATGAATATATTCCTGATTGGTGACAATCACCATATCCGCCGCCTTAGCCACAGGCATAAAGCGTAGCACCGTTTGTGCGAGCAGTGACAAATCGCCACCAATCTTCATAAATTGCTTAGGAAAACAAGTCCTGGATAACGGGAACAACCGCGTACCACCGCCACCTGCTAAAATTATTATTTTCAAAATTATCCCCCTCTCACTGTACAAATATAACTACATTATACCAACAATACCCCCAAATTAAAACAACTGCAACAAAAATTGTAACTGTAGAGCATTGTCCAGACTAGTCAAATATGATAAAGTCAACTATACAAGAACATTATCCTAACCGTTTAAAGGAGAATTAATGAAAAAACCACTTAAGCTCTTTATTTTCTTTTTAGTCTATTGTATCTTGGTAACTACGACTCTTACAGCATGCGCTTTTTCCGCAGACCATCGTGGGGAGGTTACCATTGAGAAGCTTGCTGGAGTTACCGATGAATCGGCCAGTGAAATACAGCAAGCTGCCGATGCAACTAGACGGTTATTTGCAAACAATACAGATACTCTCTTAGAAAAACCAGTGAATATCGTCCTTACTCCCGATCGAAAATCCTATATTACCGAAACCATCACCAGATTCCAAATTAGCGAGCTGGAAGCGGGGAGACTAGCTAAAGGAACCGATGCACTGTCTAGCAGAAATTCTATCATCGTCAATATGAGTGGGCTGACCACTCCTCGACAAAAAACATTTTTAATTGCTCATGAATTAGCCCATCATTATCAGCATCAACTGGCAGGCAATCAGGCCGATCAAGTAATTTGGCTGCTAGAAGGAATGGCCGATACAGTGGGGGCTCAGGTAGTTGCTGAACAAGGTTATTTTAGACTGGATCAATATCAAAATAATTGGCAAAGCGGGTTACGTTTGACGGCCTCGAAACCAGACCTTCGTCAATTAGAGACTAGAACCAGCTGGTCGCAATCGATATCTCAATATGGCTTTCAAATAACCTACAAAACAGCTGGACTTGCCGTTCTCACCCTCACCGAGGACTTTGGCCAACGAAAAGTACTGGACTATTTCCGCGGGCTTGGACGAGGGGAAACTCCAGATACAGCCTTTCAAAAAGCCTTCGGAATGTCAATCACCGACTATGAAAGTCAGTTTACAAACACCCTCCGCATAGCTTCCTAACTTTGAACCCCAGAGATGCAAATAACACACAGAGAATATTATTAATACAAATCCTCTGCGCCTCCGCGGTTCGTAAAACTTCTACTTCCTGATATGAAAAGCTGGCTGATTAAAGTAATCAACCAGCTTTTTCATATCATTTCCAATAACGAGAATTCATACTTAAACAGCGCTTGATACTCACAGGAATTTTCTCCTCTGCCAGTCCCAATTTATAACCAAGATACTTAAATCCAGTACGCACCAGTGCTCCAGGAATCATAAGCTTGTGGTGATGCTTCCACAAATGTTTCAGCTCAGAAATCACATAATGAAATCCTTGCCCCTCAGCCCGGCCAAACTTCACCCGGATCCACGCTTCCCTACTGTGAAACACCCCAATATCAAAATAGCGTTTACACTCCTCTACCAAACTATAACCATGGGAATGATAAACCCTAGCCTCTGCGCAATAGGCCACTTGCCAGCCAGCCAATATCATCTTGGCAGCCACATACATGTCCTCACCTAAAATTGTATCCCCTGGAAATCCGCCTACCTTTGCTAAAGCACTACACCGATAAGCCGCAAAAGAATTAGACATAAAAGCCGTTTTAATGCCTAGCTCACCAGCGTCCGTTAGAGACTTACTCCTACTCCCACAAGGATAATTACACAAACGAGCATACTCTTCCAACGGTGTTGCCCCCCAATGAGGCAATTGCCTACCATACGCCGCTCCGACAGTGCCATCCTGGAAACAAGTCACCAAATGGCTCATCGCCAATTCATCTGCTAAAATAACATCTTGAGTAAGAAAAACTACCCCTCCGGCCTCGGAAACCATTTCTACACCTTGCTGACGTGTTAAACCATGATTAAACGCATCAGCATGAATGGAGACAACTTCACAGCCAAATTGCTGGGCTAACATCACGGTATCATCTGTTGATCCCGAATCAATGACAATTTTGCGATGAAACTCCATCTTTTGCTCTTTGAGGGATGCTAACAGCTCTTGAAATTTTTCTCCACCATTCAGTGTTGGTATGATTAACACGAGTTTGTTTATCATACTCTGCCGTACACATCATCAAGCCGTACAATATCATCTCCCTCTAAATACAAGCCGCCACAGCCACAAACCTCGCCTGCTTCAATGCACGTCCGCGAAAGCGGAAACAATCGGGTATCACCGCCACCTGCAAAAATTATGATCTTCAAAAGGTCTTCCCCCTATTACTCTGTTCTATTCTTCCATTATACCAATAACCCAGCAAAAACAAAACAGCTGTAGCAAAAACCACAGCTGCAAACACTCAAAATCCTATTCAACAATATAGATAGCGGTTTTCTTGTTAGGACAGGCAAACTAAGTATCAATTATTCGATCTGTAAATATAAATTTATTGATATGTTCAGAAGTATTAAACCAATTATCAACGACTAAATGGTCACCGCTAGTAAAATTCCCCCACAAACTTCCGTTTATGTTCTGCACTGTTTGCAAATCAGTATAGGCAAAATTATAAAAACTAACGGCGTCATTCAAATTATCTGTATTTGCTATAATATGGTCGGTACCATCGCCCCTACCAAATAGGTAAGTGTCATTACCTGCACCACCAGCCATAACATCGTCTCCCAGTTGTCCCCATAACAGATTATCCAAACTATTGCCAATCAAGCTATCATTGCCTGTACCACCAGCTAACCCAATAATAGTGCTATTGGGCGTCCCAGGATAATAATTATACGTTAACGAAAGATCAGCACTCATGCCAGCATTGCTGAGTCCCCAAAAAATAGGCGAGCCAGGTAGCGTGGTTGTATCCAGTCGAACCGTTGGCGTTGTATCGACTACCTGATCAGTAAGCACGAATCGATTAACCCGGTTAGGACTATTATACCAATTATCAACAATTAACTGGTCACCACTATTGAATACGACACATAAATTTCCATTCACATTGTCGATGGCTTGTATATCTTGATAAGCAAAGTTAGCTATCGTTATCACATCATTGATATTGTCATAACTGTCCAAAATATGATCAATACCACCGCCGCGACCAAAACAATATGTATCATTACCAAGACCACCCCATAGCTGATCATTGCCTGCTCCACCATTTAGTGTATTGTCTGCATTGTTACCACGGAGTGTATCGTTGCCAGAACCACCAATGGCATTTTCAATGATAGAACTAGGATTATTATCATATAAAAGTGAATTAGCAATATTTCCAGGGGCATAATGTCCATTATCAAAACTTGCAATTTGACTATTTGAGAACGTACTCCAAGCACCAGGTGCCAAGTCCACTACAACAGCACTCGTATATCGGGAGCAATCATAAGTATCAACACCACCACCATCCCATATGGTTTTAAAAATCGTTATATTGGTTGGATCGAAGGTATATGTGGTATTATCTGAATTGTAATTATAGTTGGCTCCATACATATACTGAATCGCAGCAATATCATCCATCATCGGTGTTTGGGGATATGAATAGCTCCCCATACCACTACCTTGGGGCGCACCAGGGTAGGAGAGATAACTCATAACACTATACTGTAGAGCATCAATACTAGGATCGGCATAAGGCGGATCATCGCCAGAACTATAGTTGCCTGGGTGTTTTAAACCTAAAGCATGGCCGATTTCATGTACAAAAGCACTAAATGCATAGTTTGCATAAGATTGCCATCGGGGATTAGTATAATCCTCTTGTGTTCCAAACCAAATATCCCCTCCACCTTCAGAAGAAGAAGGAAAGTAGCCCCAAGCAGTAACCGGAACACTGCTTTGAGCAATACGAATAATGCCACTTTGCCCGGGTTCAAGGACTTCATTAAAAGAAATATCAGCCACGCTGGCCCATTCATTCAATGCCATCCGAGCTGCGCTTTTTTGGACAGTTGTCAGCGACTGTAATCCATACAGAGGTTCATTGCTCCTGGAATATTGGGCTATAAATGACGATCCTCCAGTGGGAAAGCTGTATGAAATATTCCTGGAACTCCACGCATATCCAGACAACAATGAATCAATATTATTCCTTCCACTATCAGATATTTTTCTG
>Ga0209123_1001182_pt1 | contig 27006 bp, 24 predicted proteins | sample BarGraIncu00431A_FD_184500 | JGI IMG/M metagenome (GOLD analysis project Ga0209123, IMG submission 184500) | Arctic peat soil microbial communities from Barrow, Alaska, USA - Barrow Graham LP Incubations 004-31A (SPAdes) (version 2) | ecosystem: Environmental > Terrestrial > Soil > Wetlands >...
GAAAAAGCTTGTACATATAATGTTTGGGGTCCTCAAGAACGGTAAACCGTTTGACCCCACTTACGCCTAATTTCTTGACTTCTACAACGGTATCTCCCCCTCCGGGAGAGGGGACTTGGGGCAACACTCGTGATTGATCTTTCTCAGCAGGCGCCGATTCTCTTGCGCAAGGGATTTCCCTCCCACTGAAAAATCCTCCATCTATACCTCCCCTCCCACTCAAGCGGAGGGACAGGATCGGGATGGGGGGCCTACCAGAGCAAGCCGACCCGAATTATCCTATTTACCCAAAGGTCGCATCGGGGTAAACTGAGTTGAAGAGGCGACTCGCTATGCGCGACGGAAGGGAGATCATTATACTTGGATCGGGTTCTACGGCCTTTGCCGCAGCGCTACGGGCACAGGCGAAGGGCGCGCGCCCGATCATGATCGAAAAGAGCGTCCTTGGGGGGACCTGCATCAACTGGGGCTGCATCCCGAGCAAAACGCTGATCCACGGGGCCCTCTTCCGGCACCAGGCGGAACTTGGCGCACAGCTAGGCTTGGGTACCGGGATTGACGGCCTGGATTTCCCCCGGCTCGATGCCCACAAATTCGCCGTGGTCCAGGAACTGCGGCAGACCAAGTATCTCGATGTGCTCAACAAAGTGCCCGGCCTACGGCTCCTCAAAGGAAACGCCAGATTCCTTGCCCCAGACACCATCCAGGTCGGGGATAAAATTCTCCGTGGGGACCGTATTCTGATCGCCACCGGCGGGTTCCCCCGCATTCCCGCCATCGCTGGACTGGAGCAGATTCACTACTTGACCAGCAAGAGTGCCCTGCTCATGAAGACGCCGCCCGCCTCACTGACCATAGTCGGGGGCGGGGTGATCGCCTTGGAACTGGGACAGATGTTCAACAGGCTCGGAGTCCGGGTCACCATCCTTGAGCACGGGGATCGACTGCTCCCCGCAGTGGAAGCTGAAGCGGTGCAGGCACTACAAGAAGCTCTGGAAGCGGAAGGCATCGAGATCGTGGTGAACGCCACCATCTGTTCGGTTTCGGCTCGTGAAGGGTTTACTCATATTGAGGCGCAGATAGCCGGGGTCCCCCAAAGCTTCCTCTCAGAGCAGATACTGCTCGCGGTCGGCACGGCCCCCGCAAGCGTGGGAATCGGATTGGAACTGGCCGGAGTTCAGGTAGATGACCGGGGTTTCATCAAAGTCGACCGGGAATTGCGCACCACGGCGCCGGGCATCTGGGCCGCGGGTGACGTGACGGGCGGGACACAGATTGCGACCATCGGGGCGCGCGAAGGGATATCCGCCGTTGACAACATGCTCGATTCCGGATGCCGCTGCGCGCTCGACTACAACTCCATCCCGATGGCGATCTTCACCGATCCAGAAATAGGGACCGTCGGTTACGGCGAGGCGGCCGCACGCCAGGCAGGGTTCGAGGTCATGAGCCACACCATCGCCGCCTCAGTGATTCCGAAGGCGCATGTCACCGGCGAGCTCAGGGGGGCGGTCAAGATCGTCGCCGAGAGCGGCAGCGGTAGAATTCTCGGGGTGCACCTTTGCCTGCACCGGGGGGCGGATATCATCAACGAGGCAGCCCTCGCTATCCGTTTCGGCATGACCGTAGGACAACTTGCCGAGACGCTGCATGTCTATCCTTCCATGGGAGAAGGACTGAAACTCTGCGCCCAGGGTTTCCGACGGGACCTGGAGCGGCTTTCCTGCTGCGCGGAGTAACAGCAATCGCAGAACTAAAATCACGGAGGCAACCCGGCACGCTGGAATTCGATAGTGTCCGCCCTGTAGAACAGGGGGGAAGGCTCGCGTAGCGTGACAGGGGGGGCTTCCGCGCAACCAACACACCCCCCTGCCTCTCTACGTTCGGCTTCCCCCCTCTTTCATAGGGGGACAAACCACCAGCAATGGGTGCAGATTATTGCAAGGAGAACGTTTATCGAAGCTCAACCGCCTGGCAATCCGGAGCCTCCCGGGCAGCAACAAAAGCTCGACACCGCCCGGGCCGGCAAGCTGCTGCTCGCACTCACGGCAGAGGGGGACGAGCTGAGCGCCATACTCCGCGACAGCGACCCCGAACTGATCCGCAGCACCCTGAAGAACCCTCACCTTGGCGAGGCGCAGCTGCTTACTGTCCTGAAGCGGCAAAATCTCCCCGAAGGGCTGATCAGAACCATCTACCGGGTACCACAACTCGCCGGGAGCCGCCGGCTGAAGATCGTGCTGGCAGGCCATCCGGCCACCCCTGCTTCCATCCTGGCAGAAATTCTGGCGCAACTGCATCTACTTGAGCTGACTGAGGTCCTGCGGCTTCCCGGAGCGGCTCCCGATCACAAGGCTGCGGCGCAGCAGGCCATCTTGAAAAGGCTCCCGGACACCGAACTCGGCATCAAGATAACCTTGGCCCGCCGCGGGTCCGCAGCCGTTCTTGAGGCGCTTCTGGCTGATGGTACTCCGCGTTTGGTTGACGCGGTTCTCGCCAACCCTGGGCTTTCCGAAGCTAATCTTCTGGCATTTTTTAGATCTCCGGCGGCGACGGCAGAAACCATCTCAGCTGTCGCCCGCGATCCGCGCTGGGGAGTGCGCCCTAAACTTCGTCTGGCGGCGCTGCGCAACCGAAAAACCCCGGCGATATGGTTTACCCTCTTCCTCCCCTCCCTCGGCAGCGCCGACATCAAGGCGCTCCTCGGCTCTAAGGGGCTCGGTCCCCGGCAGTTGGAAGCGGTGCAGGAGGAGTTGGGGAGGAGGGTGTAGTGTTTAGGTTGAGACTGTGACGCGGAAGCGGCAGGGGGTGAGAGGGAGCCTTTTCTTGTAGCAGTTGGTAAAAACAAAGAGGAAGGGTTGCTGTGGGAATGAGTGCTAACAACCGGCAGCGCACGGTAAAAAGGACAACATTAGGTTGACAATCTCTTCATGAGAGCCTACCATGCAAGACATTTGGCAGCGGTAGCATTTCCTCGCAGGAAGGCAGCCAGAGCCGATCTACCGCCTTACTCGAGGGGAAATCCATGGCAGCAGAAATTCTATTCGTTGACGACAGTAGGCTCGCGCTCCAGATGTCGAAGGATCTCTTTCTCTCCAAGGGGATAACGATCCTGACGGCTGGCGACGCTGCCGAAGCAATAGAGCTCTTCAAACTCCATGAGATTGCCGTCGTCGTATCGGACAACCACATGCCCGGCATGTCGGGCCTTGATTTTCTCACCGAGTTACGCACCATTTCCCCAGACACAGTCAAGGTGCTCATCTCCGCTTTCGTCGATCTCCCCACGGCTCTTGCCGCCATCAACAACTCTGAAGTGTTCCGTTATCTTTTGAAACCCTGGAAGGATGAAGAGATCCTCAATGTGGTGAAGGAGGGTTTGCGGCGCTACCGGTTGGTTCACAGCATCCGGCGCGAAGATGAGTCGGTGCTGCGCTCCCTGGCACAGACCATCGAGTTGAAGGATCCCAGCACGAAGGGGCATTGCGACAGGGTGGCCGTTTTTGCCCTGATGATCGCCGAGGCAATGGGGATTCCGAAGGAGACCCAGAGGCAGATCAAGTACGGCAGTTGGCTGCACGACTGCGGCAAGATCGGCGTTTCCGAATTCATCCTGAACAGCACGACCCGCCTGACAGATCTCGAGTTCGAGACCATGAAGATGCACACCTACTGGGGTGCGGACGTCGCCGAGAAGGCTCACCTGTCGGACGTAGCCCGCAATATTATTCACCAGCATCACGAACGCTACGACGGTACCGGCTACCCTTCCGGCCTAAGCGGGGAGGCGATCCCCATCGAAACAAGGATCGTTTCGGTGGCGGACATCTATGATGCGCTCACCATGGACCGCCCTTACCGCAAGGGGTACCCCTGTGCCGAGGCGCGGGACATGATCCGCGCCCTGAGCGGGAGTTCCCTCGACCCCAAGGTCGTTACCGTGTTTCTGGCCGTCGTTCCGGACGGACCGCTGCCGAGCACCGAAGAGTTAGGCGCCCACAGCGACCTGAGCGCAGAAGAGAAGGAGCTTTCCATCTCCCTGCTGGGCGCCGGGCTCGGCGTCGGCCTCAAAGCGGAAACCATCTCCTGACGACAAACGCCTTGCTCCCCGCCCCCCCCCTTGGGTAGGCGTCGCAAGGCTTTCTGCTTTTCATGAGGTGACGCAACGTTTCCGTTAAGGGACTGAGCGCCACTCCACCTCCCCCCTGACACCCCATTGTGCTTTGGATGATCCTGTCGCGGTCCAGCACCACCATCACGTGCCCCTTCCATACGACGAGATCGAGAGGTTGCAGTCTCTGCGCGATACGTTCAGCGGAGAGCGCGGCGACCGCGACCGGTGCACCGAAGGAGGTCAGGGTCGAGCTGTTGCGCGGCGTGAATCCGTTGGTCGCCTCGTAGAGCATCCCGGAGCAGTCGACCCCTGCCAAGGTATTCGCTCCCGGATAAAGTTCCCCCAGGCTTTCCACTCCGTCCCGAAGGTTCCCACCCCAGACATAGGGCCGGCCCAGCGACGCCAGAAGGCCCTGCTGCACCTCGGCGAGGCTCGGAAGCACGCGCGGTCGCTCCGGGAAGGAGGCATCGACGGCCTTCAAAAAGCGGGCATCCACAAAATATCCGGCACGGGAGGCATGGGGGTAGTCGTTGCTGGTTACCCGGTAGACGGTCACCCCTCCCTTTTGCTGCACGCCTTCAACCCTGAAAAGGGTGCCCGGCAGTGCGACGAACTCGACGGGACGTACACCCTGGCAGGGGTCCAGTATCAGGGTGCCGCCGAAAACCTTGGCGAAGTCGGGCGTATTGAGTACCGGCGTGGGTCCCTCGGCGACCGCGTAGCGCGGGGGTACCTGGGCGGCCGGAATGGCGACGGGAAAAAGGGTGAGCAGCAGGGCGGAAAAGAAGGTCTTCATAAGTTTGGCACCCAGTGTAAAACCGGTTAGCGGACGCAATAATTGTACAAAACCTGCCCAAAGAGGATGTCGTCTCTCCCACCTTCCCCCACCGTGGAAGACCGCCGTTGAGTTAAGCACTTGGCTTTTTTGGTCCCCCCTGTGGAACAGGGGGGAAGGCTCGCGTAGCGAGACAGGGGGGCATTCAGCCCGGGCAAAACACCCCCCTGCCTCTCTAACGTTCGGCTTCTCCCTATTACATAGGGGGGACAAGGCGCCACCCGTTGCACCGGGTAGCTCCCTAGCCCTCCCCTGCTCATTTCCCAAAGGCCTCGGGAAGCGGCAGCAGGTGGAGCTCTCCTCCCCGCAGCAGCGGCAGGAGTAGCTTCACTCCCTTGGGCTCGTTGCCGTTACCGTGCACCAGGATGAAGCTCCCCTTGCGGGGCGACTCTCCCTTGGCTAGCCAGGCGTCGCTTCCGATCGGGATCAGGGAATAGTCGCGCAAACGCTTCACGCTCGCCGCGTCGGAAACCAGCCCGGGGAAACGGAAAAACGGGGAAGGGACTACCCCGCGGGACAGCAGCAACTGCTCCAAATCCAGGACCTCGGCGGGGAAATCGGTCCCCGGGGTCAGCACGAAGTTACGCGCCAGCGGCGCCCGGGGATCATAGCTGTGGTGAAAGGAATGATTCATCCAGGTGATGGCTAGCTTTCCTGCCGCAGCTTCACGCGTTAAATAGCCGAACTCTTCGGGATGATTCTTGAGCCAAATCCCGGTAATGGCAACGGCGACCGGGACCGGCGCACCTTTTCCCAGCCCGACCAAGGTGTCAAAAAGTTCGCGCTCGAAGGGGCGCCTCGACGGACAAAGGTCGACCGTCAAAAACTCTCCGCCCACCGGCCCGGAGGCGCGGGTGGCTCCGCCGTTTTGCAAGGGGTACGGGGGGGAATCGTAGCGCTCCAGCGCCCTCATGAAAGGGGACGAGCCGAGTGGAGGCTCAGCGGCGACAGGGGAAAGGGTAAGGCTCGCAGCGGGTAGAACGTAACTCTGGAAGCTGATTGGATCGATCACCAGCAGGTGTGGCACGCCGCCGGAGTGGAAACTCCTGGTTGCCAAGCGCACCCGCCCCGAGGCGTCCCGCGCGGACATGCGGATCACGCGGTAGTCGGTGATCTGCGCTTCCGGACCGGCAAGCGCCGGACCGGAAGTGCACAAAAAAAGCATCAGCAGTATGAGTTGGGGGAGGATGCCAGGAAGTAGAGACCTGGACTCGGCGCGAAGAGGGTTTCGCATGAATGCAGCTCTAGGACAGCACGGAGCGCAGTGCCGCGTCGATCTTGGCCACGTCCACCCGCGTGTTGAAGCAGGGGCCGAAAGGCCGGTCGTTCAGGACCCCGATTACCGGCAGCGGGTAGCAGTCCTTGATCCCGGAGGTGAGGTCGCGTTCGCAGGCAACCGCCAGCACCAGCTTGGGGCGCTTCTCGATGATGACCTTGCGCGCCAGGGTACCGCCGGTGGCGACGGAGATGTCCACATGGTACTTCTGCGCCAGATCGGCGAGCCCCATGATGTCGCAGCGGCCGCAGCGGACACACTTGTTGATCTCACCGGTCACCTTGATCTCGCACTCCGAAAGCTGCAGGCAGTGCGGCAGCAGGATCAGTATCCGGTCCGCCTTGATCTTGAGACGCTGGGAGGTCACCAGGCTGTTGTTCATGGCGACGAAGGACTGGCGGATGGTGTCCTTGGAGATGCCGCACAGCCTGCCGATCTGCTCGATGAGCGGCAGCAGGAACTTGATCACCACGCCGCGCATGAATTTGGTAAAGAGGATATCCTTGCCAAACGCGGTGGTCAGCACCAGGAGCAGGGTCCCGAGCAGCGCGACCCCCGACAGGACGCCGAACACCATGCCGGCCAGACGCGGCAGGTCGGGGTGGATGTTGGCAAGCCCCATGGTGGGAATCCACCAGCCAAGATAGATGAGTCCGACGACCAGAATACAGGTGAGCCCCATGAGAGCGACAAAGAGCCGCTTCTGGGGAGGTTTTTGTGGTGTCTCTTTATCAGGCAACGAGCAACCCCTTTTTGCCGAGTAATGCCCCGGGCGCTAGCTTGCAACCCGCCAGGAATTCGGCGGCCGGGAGGCGCTTTTTCCCCTCCAGCTGCAATTCATGAATAAGAACGCTTCCCTCTCCGCAGGCGATCTCGATACCGTCCCGGCCGGCGGCCAGGACTTCGCCGGGGTTGCCTGACCCCGAGGCGCTTTGCACCCGGTACACCTTGATGAGTTTGTCATCGAGGTAGGTAAAGGCACCGGGCCAGGGGGTCATGCCGCGCACCAGATTCTTGATGCCGGGGGCATCCTTGCCCCAGTCGATCAGTCCGTCTTCTTTCTTCAGCATGGGCGCGTAGCAGGTGAGCGCGTCATCCTGCTTTTCCGGCGCAAGCAGCCCCTGAGCCGCCAGGTCGAGGGTTTCGGCCAGGAGCTCGGCGCCGATTCCAGAGAGCCGGTTGTGCAGGGAGCTGGTGTCCTCGTCGGGATCAATGGGAGTCACACTCTTGAGCAGCATGTCGCCGGTGTCGAGGCCCACATCCATCATCATGGTGGTGACGCCGGTCTCGGATTCGCCGTTGATGATGCACCAGTTAAGCGGCGCGGCTCCGCGGTAGCGCGGCAGCAGCGAGGCGTGCACGTTGATGCAACCGCGAGTCGGGATCTCCAGAAGGGCCTTGGGAAGGATCTGGCCGAAGGCGACTACCACGATCAGGTCGGGCTGCAGTGCCCTGATTTCCTCGATGGCGTCGGGATGCCGCACCTTCACCGGCTGCAAAACAGGGATGCCGTGCTCCAGCGCCAGCAACTTAACCGGGGGCGCCAGGGTCTGCTGCCCTCTTCCCTTGGGACGGTCCGGCTGGGTGACGACGGCGACGACCTGCTCACCGCGCTCGATCAGGACCTTGAGGGTCGGACAGGCAAACTCGGGTGTTCCCATGAAAACGATACGCATGCCCGTCATTAATGAAGCTCCTTGGCGTCTTCCTGGGCACGAAGGAAGCGCTTGCGAAAAATACCGCGCTTGAGCGGCGAGAGGTGGTCGATGAAAAGGACCCCGTCCAAATGATCGATCTCATGCTGGAACGCGATGGCGAGCAATTCATCCGCCCGGAAGATGACCTCCTCTCCCTCCAGGTTGAGCGCCTTCACGACGACGCGGGCATGCCTGCGGACGTTGGCGGAGAACTTGGGGACCGAAAGGCACCCCTCCTCCTCGTACTCCTCGCCCTCGGCGTGGATGATTTCCGGATTGATGGCGACAATGAGCTCGGGCGCCTCGTCCTTGGCGGAAACATCGATCACGATGACCCGCTGGTGCACCCCGATCTGGGGCGCGGCGAGACCGACCCCCGGAGCGTCGTACATGGTATGCACCATGTCGCGCACCAATTCCTTCGTCTTTTCGGTAATTACCGTCACGGGGTTGGAGCGCTTTTTCAGCTCGGGGTCCGGGTAGGTGAGAATAGTTCGTACCATTATGTCCATCCTTTGGCTTCAGGGCTATCGAAGCACTATATAAACTTGCCGGGAAAAAATCAATCCATTACTCATGAATCAGCCTTACCTACCGGTCGGTAGTATTTTTATTGACAGCCTGCGAGTGCCATGTTAATTAGAATCCCGGCAAACCGGAGGTTACCATGGCGCAGGAGGCAGCAACGGAAAAGCAGGGTGGCGGAGCGCGGGAGAAGCTTTTAACTGCCGCCCTCGCCCTTTTCAACAACAAGGGGTACGCCGCGGCATCGGTACGCGAGATCGTCGCGGCCTCAGGCGTCACCAAGCCGGTGCTCTACTATTACTTCGGCTCCAAGGAAGGGCTCTACCTGGAACTGCTCAACGGCTCCTTTAGCGAGTTTGATCAATTCATCGGGGGCATCAGCGACCAACAGGGCCCGGTCAGCGAACGGATCGGCCATTTTTGCAGCACCATGCTCGACCTCGTCGTACAAAACATCGAAGTCGTGCGCCTGATGTATGCCATCTATTACGGCCCTCCCCAGGGGGCTCCCGAGATCAACTTCGAGACCTATTTCACCAGGATGCTGGACACCATTCACGACCTGGTCCGGGAAGGGATGGCAAACGGCGAACTGCAGCCCAACGACAGCTCCGATGCGGCCTGGACCATTATCAGCATCCTCAATGCCGCGATGGCTGAGCAACTCTGCTCCACCCCCGCCCGTATCGACCGGCAGCAGATGGTGCGCATGCTCGGCCTGGTGATGGCGGGACTGGCAACCAAACCGTGAGGCGCCCTCCCCGGCGCGAACCTATCAAGGAGATCACATGAACAAGCTGGTACCGATACTTGCAGCAATCTGCCTGCTGGCAGCTGCCAGCGGCTGCTCCAAAAAGGACGTCGCGGCCGAGACCAAGGTCCTGGCCAAGCCGCCGGTGGCCGTGGGGGCAGCGCTTGCCGCTACATCCGAACTCGTGGAAGGGGTGGAGGTGACCGGGAGCCTGGAGCCGAAATTCTCCGCCGAGGTGAAGACCCAGATTCCCGGCCTCGTGAAGGAGGTCTACGTTACCGAATGGGTCCGGGTGCACAAGGGGCAGCCGCTGGGACGCATCGACGTCGCCGAAACGGAGGCCGCGGTGAAGCGTGCCGAGGCGGGAATCCAATCCGCCCAGTCGGGGCTCGCCCAGGCGAATGTCGCGACAACTCGCGCCGAGCGGGAGCTGGCCCGGGCCGTGAAGCTTAAGGAAGCGGGACTCGCCACGGCACAGGCGGTCGACGACGCCAGGAGCGAGGCGGCTGCCAGTGCGGCGCGCACCGGAGCCGCCAGGGCACAGATCAGGGTTGCCGAGGAGGATCTGCGCCAGGCGAAGGCCCGCCTTGCCAAGGGGCTGGTGGTCTCCCCGATTGACGGGATTGTGGCACAGCGCGCCGTCAACGTCGGCGACCTGGCGAGCGACGCCGCGGCGGGCAAGTCGATCTTCCGCATCGTCGACAACCGGCTCTTGAACCTGACGGTAACCGTCCCCTCCTCCGAGTCGGCACTGGTTAAGGTCGGCCAGCCGCTCGAGTTCAGCGTCGACAGTTTCCCAGGCAAGACGTTCATCGGCAAGGTCAGGTACCTAAACCCCGAGCTGACCGCGGCCGACCGCTCCCTCAAGGTGATCGCCGAGGTGAGCAACGTGCCCGAGACCCTGAAAGGCGGACTGTTCGCCAAGGGAAGGATCATCACCGGCAAACGGGCCGGCGTCCTCCAGCTCCCCCGGCAGGCCCTGGCCGGCGTCGATCTGGTCGCCAAGAAGGCGACCCTGTTCGTAATCGAGGGGGAAACCGCCCGCCTGCGCCAGGTAGGAATCGGAGCCGCTGGCGGCGAACTGCTGGAAATCGTCTCGGGGCTGAAGCCCGGAGAGAAGTACGTTGCCCGCGGCGCGTTCGTCCTTAAGGATGGCGACCGGGTGGTCGTAGCTGCCACACCGAAGTAGGCAGGGCAAGCCCAAGCGGGTAGCACGAACAGAAGCGGCTTTACCGGCTTTCGCTCCGACGGCCCCAGACATGATTTTGAAAGAGGAAGCACACCCCTATGATTTTGTCCAACACCGCCATCAAACGCCCCATCTTCGCCTCGGTGATGGTCCTGGCACTGGTTATCCTCGGCATCTTTTCCTATCGCAGGCTCTCCGTCGAGATGTTTCCCAACGTCGAGTTCCCGATCATCTCCGTGATCACGACCTTCCCCGGCGCGTCACCCGAGACGGTGGAACGCGAACTCTCCAAACGGATCGAGGAGGCGGTCAACCAGGTGGCCGGCGTCAAGCACGTGATGTCCACCTCGCGCGAGGGGGTCTCCAGCGTAGTGGTGCAATTCCGGCTGGAGGAGAAGGTCAATGACGCGGCGCAGGAGGTGCGGGCCAAGATCTCCTCGATTCGCGGCTCGCTGCCGACCGGCATCGAGGAACCGATCATCCAGAAGCTGGACTTCAACGCCGCGCCGGTTGCCGCTCTGGCCGTGCAGTCCACCACCCTGACGCCCCGGGAGTTGACCACCCTGGTGGAGAAGAAGGTCAAGAAGCGCTTCGAGAGCGTGGCGGGGGTGGGCAAGGTTGACATGATCGGCGGGCAGAAACGTGAGATCAACGTCGATCTCGATCCGACCCGGCTGGACTCCCTGGGTCTCGGGGTCAACGATGTGGTCAACGGCATCAAGTCCGAGAACACCAACACCCCGCTGGGGCGCATCACCCGGGGCACCTCCGAATACCCCATGCGCATCGAGGGTAAGCCGGACCGGGCCGACCAGTATCGCCAGATGGCGATCGTCCAGAGAAACGGCCGCCCCATAGCCCTTGGAGAGGTTGCCAAGGTGAGCGACGGGGTGGAGGAAAAGCGCAAGCTGGCCCTGATCAACGGGGAGCCGGCCATCGGCCTGGATATCTACAAGCAGTCGGGCGGCAACCAGGTGGAACTGGTGGACACGGTCAAGAAGGTGATGGTCAAGGTGCAGAAGGAGATGCCCCCCGGCGTCACCATTAGTCTCGTGCGCGACGGCTCCATCATGACCCGCGACTCCCTGGCCGACGTCAAGGAGACCCTGCTGATCGGAGGCATCCTGACGGTGCTGATCGTCTTCTGCTTCATCAACTCCTGGCGCTCCACCGTCATCACCGGGGTCACCCTCCCCATCTCGGTGATCTCCTCCTTCATCGTCATGAACGCCCTCGGGATGACCCTGAACGTCATGACCCTGATGGCACTCTCGCTGGCCATCGGCATGCTGATCGACGACGCCATCGTGGTGCGCGAGAACATCGTGCGCCACCTGGAAATGGGTAAGGACCATATGGAGGCCGCGCGCTTTGGCACCAGCGAGATCGGCCTGGCCGTCTTTTGCACCTCCATGTCGATCGTCGCAGTCTTCATCCCGGTCGCCTTCATGAAGGGGATCGTCGGGCGCTTCTTTTACCAGTTCGGCATCTCCGTCGCATTTGCCGTGCTGGTCTCGCTCTTCGTTTCCTTCACCCTCGACCCGATGCTTTCCTCGCGCTGGCACGACCCGTCCATCCACCTGCAGGGAAAGCGTAAGGGGATCGCCCGCTACCTGGAGACCTTCAACCTCTGGTTTGACCGCTCCGCGGACAAGTATCGCGGCGCCATCGGCTGGGCCCTGGACCATAGAAAGACCGTCATGGCGCTCGCCTTTGCCTCTTTCGTGGTCGGCATAATGATCTTCGGCACGCTGGAGTCTTCATTTATGTCCCCGGAAGACAAGGGGGAGTTCCAGATCTCCTTCAAGACCGCGCCGGACGCCTCCATGTCCGAGACCGAAAACCGGATGACCGCCGTGCTGGCTGCGGTCCGGGAGTCCGTCGAGGTCGACCACACCTACGCCACCATCGGCGCCGGCGACAGCGGCACGGTGCGCGACGGGCTCTTGTACGTGAAGCTCAAGGAAAGGAGCGCCCGGCACAAGAACCAGTTCCAGTTGCAGCGCGAGATGCGGGAGCGGCTGCGCAAGGTGGCCGGCATCACCTTCTCCATCGAGGAAGTGGGGCAGGTCGGCGGGGCGCAGAAGCCGCTCAACGTCAACCTGAAGGGCGATGACCTGACGACGCTCAAGGAGGTCGGCGCCCGCCTGAAGGAGGAGCTTTACAAGGTCCCGGGCATCGTCGACCTTTCCATGACCCTGGAGAACGATATCCCCGAGTACCGCCTGCGGGTGGACCGGGACAAGGCTCTCTCGGCCGGGGTCACCACCAGCGACATCGTCGGCGCGGTCGGCCGGCTGGTCGGGGGCGAGGCGATTTCCACCTATGAGGATGAGGATGGCGACGCGGTCAACGTGCGGGTGCGACTGCCGGCCGGGTTGCGGCAAAATGCCGAGCAGGTGAGCGACCTGAAGGTCTCGGTCCCGGACGGCGCCGGCGGCGTCAAACTGGTTTCGCTGGGAAGCATGACCAACACGCTGGTGGCGGCCTCCCCGACCGAGATCAACCGCCGCGACCTGGCGCGCCAGGTCACCGTGAGCGCCAACCTCGACAGACTCCCCATCGGCACGGCGACCAAGTATGTGGAAGCCGCCTCGAAGCGGATCAACATGCCGCCCGGCTACTCCATCAACCTCTCCGGCGAGGCCGAGGACATGGCCGAATCCTTCGGCTACATGGGGGAGTCGTTATTACTGGCGGTCCTTTTCGTTTATCTCATCCTGGCGGCCCAGTTCGAATCGTTTTTCGAGCCGCTGGCCATCATGCTGTCGCTGCCGCTCTCCATCGTCGGCATGGCCGGGATGCTGAAGCTCACCGGCGACACGATAAACATCATGTCGCTGATCGGACTGATCATGCTGATGGGGCTGGTAACCAAGAACGCCATCCTGCTGGTGGACTACGCCAAGGTCCTGCAGCAGCGCGACGGCATGAAGCGGCGTGAGGCGGTCATCCAGGCAGGTCGCACCAGACTGCGCCCCATCATCATGACCACGCTGGCCATGATCTTCGGCATGATGCCGCTCTTTCTGGCCATCGGCGCCGGTGCGGAGGGGCGCGCGCCCATGGCCCGCGCCGTGGTCGGCGGTCTCTTGACCTCGACTCTGCTGACGCTTCTGGTGGTGCCGGTGATGTACACCCTCATGGACGACCTGAGTTCGTGGTTAAAACGGAGCTGGAAAGGGAAGGAGAAACAGGGATAAACAGAGGAGGTTGCCGTTGAGCAGGTGCACCGCGGAATGCAACGGCGGCAGTACCGGGACCGTTGATGAATCCAACGCTAACTGCCAAAGGCCACCTAAAGAGTAGAGACGCATTGCATGCGTCTCCTTCGCCCATCACGCATAGCTCAACTGAAGGCGCCAGCGCTGAGACGCATGCAATGCGTCTCTACCTGACTGATTCAAAGACTCAAAGTTCTGTCAGGGAGCGAGGGTTCTTAGCTGCGACAAAATTGACAACGTAGAAGGAGCATCAAGGACCGATGATGACGCAACGATCTTCAAATACAACAGCCGCTCAATTTCCCCTGTGCCTTTTCCTTTGCCTGGCCCTCGCCTGCGCCCCCGGTCTCTGCCGTGCCGAACCGCAAGTAAGGGTGCTCACCCTGGACGCGGCGCTCTCCCTCGCCATGGACCAGAACAGGGACATCCAGAAAGCGCGCGCCTACGGCGACCTGGTGCAGGGGAAATACCTCGAAGAGCGCGCCGCCGCCCTTCCCACCCTCTCTCTTAATGGCTCCGCGGCCTACTCCACGGATAACAGCCAAAAGGTCCTCATGGGCGGAATTGCCGGTGAGCAGACCCGGGTGGTTGACCTGCGCCTGACCCAGACGCTTTTCAGCTGGGGCAAGGTGGGAGCCGCGATCCGCGGTGCCAAGGAAGGGCTGAAGACCTCCGAGGACCAGTTGCGCATCTTTCAGCAGGCAGCGCGCCGGGACGCCACCGTCGCCTTCTATGACGTGCTGCTCGCCAAGGAGCTGCGAGCGCTGGCCCTTTCCAACCTGCAACAAAAAGAGCGCCACCTGGCAGAGGCGCAGAAGAAACTCGCCGCGGGGGTTGCCACCGACTATGATCAGCTGGCGGCGCAGGTTGCCGTTGACAACGCCCGGCCCGAGCTGATCCGCAACGAAAACAGGATACGAACCGCCAAAGAGCGCCTGCGCCTGGTGCTCGCCCTGGAACAGGGGGAGATCGATGTGGCAGGCCCACTGGAGCCGGTCCTGATCACGCTCCCGCCGTTTGAGGAGTCGCTCGCCACGGCCCGGGGGAATCGCCCGGAACTCTCCGACCTGAAGCACCGGGTCGGCATCGACCGGGAACTCGTCAACATTGCTTCAGCAGAAAACAAGCCGAAACTCGACCTCAAGGCCGGAGTCGGCTGGCATCAGTTGGAGGCTTTGGACACGACTTTCAGCGGCAGGGCCTGGGACGCCGGTCTATTCCTCACGTTCCCTTTTTTCGACGGATTCAAGACCTCGGGGAAAGTGCAGCAGGCCAGGAGCGACCTGAGAACCAAGGAACTCGAAGAAGCGCAGCAGCTCGACGAGGTATCGCTTGAGGTGCGCAATGCCGGCTTCGGCGTCGCCGAGTCGCAACAGATCCTGACGGCACTAACCGGCACCGTGAAGCAGGCGGACAGGCTGCTCGCCATGGCCGAACAGGGGTATCAGCTCGGCGTAAAGATCAGGCTGGAGGTGGAGGACGCCGAGTTGAACCTGATACAGGCCAAGAGCAACCTGGCGCAGGCTCGCCGCGATTACCAGGTATCGCTGACCAGCCTCGCCTGGTCCACCGGAGTACTGGGCGAGAAATAGAGGTGAGTTCATGAGAAGTCAGAAAATCGCGGGAAAGATCTCCTACCTCAAAGCTGGCGGCACGGTTCTACTTGCCATGTATGGCTTTGCCTGCCTGAGGAATGTCGAACAGGGATCTTTTCTCGATAGAGTCGACCTGATCGCACATGAAGCGGGGCATCTTCTGTTTGGTTATTTCGGGGAGTTCCTGCTGGTTTTCGGGGGGACGCTGGGACAGCTCTTGGTTCCTGCGGGGATAGTCGCCTATTTTGCGGCGCGCCGGGAGTTTTTTTCTGCCAGCGTAGTCCTTTTCTGGGTCGGACAGAGCCTGTTGAACATCTCGGTCTACCTGAAAGATGCCGCAGCCATGGAACTACCCCTGGTAAGCCTGGGCGGAGGGGACAGCATCCACGACTGGAACTGGCTACTGTTGAAGTTCAACGTTCTCGCCTACGACCAGGCGATCGGCAACCTGGTTGTGGGTGCGGGTGCCCTGGTTATCCTGGCATCAATCGCACTTGCAGGTTACTTCTCTGTTACCCCCTCCAGCCAGATGGAGCAGGTCAATTCGCCCGGTTCGTGAGAATCTCGTTGGTCAGTTGCTCCGCCCAGATCGAGACCTCTTTAGGCGTCCCCTGGAAAAGACCTGAGGAAATCGGCTGATCGTACCCTGACAAATGGTTGTTGAACCGGTTCAGGGACATAACCAGCCTTTCCAGGGCATCCCCGTTACCGAGCGTGAAGTCGAAGCAGGCCGTCAGGACTTCGTCCATCAAAGCGTTCCCCAGGGGATCCCCCTGTACATGCTGCGTGATCTCAAACAAACGATAATGTGCCCCTTCCATATGACCTCCCTCTCTCGCCTGTCAGCTAAATATCTCTGTGTAATTTTTCTGTTGCACCTATCCAGCAAAACTGTTAAGCTAAACCACGTCGCAATCGCAATATAGCAGTTCAGCCCTACATGTCAAGAGCAATCAAGAGATCGACAAATATTACCAGGAGATACTATGATCGCTGCGGAATATCACCCTGAGACAGGGAAACGTATCCGCCAAGCTCGGATAACCCTGGGGCTGACGCAGAAAGAGTTCGCTGCCTCGCTCGGCATAGTGCAGGGGTTTCTCAGCGGCATCGAGACCGGCAGGAAGAGCCCTTCCGACACGCTGTTGATCGCCCTCACCCACACCTACGGGATAAACTCGGAGTGGCTTACCCAAGGGATCGGGGAGACTTTCAAGGTCTCGACTTCTGCCGCCCCCCCGGTGGGAGCGAGAGCCCCGCTCCTGGACGTAATCCCGGAGAATTTCCCGCAGATGAGCACGCAGGGCAGCAACTACATCTCGGTTCCCAACCTTCCCGAGGGGTGCTACGCCATCGTATGTTACGGCGACTTCATGGCTCCGACCATCCGCGACGGCGACCTGGTCATCTTCGCCCCGGACCGCGAGAAAAAAAGTGGCGACATCATCCTGGTGAACAACCGCTGGGGCGAACCGATCCTGAGAAGGTACCGTTTGAAAGACGCAGATGTCTATCTATCCCCGGACAACCCGGTCTACTCCCCTTTTCAGCCCGATAGCGGCACCCGGACCATCGGCACCGTTGTCGAAGTTTGGCGCAAGATGCGGCTCTAAGCCCGGGGCACGGCCGGAATGAGCGGCAGCTCGCCCCTTGGTCGGCTCAGGCTTCAGGTGCTTTTCTCGCCGTTTTCTGCCCTATCCCCCCTTGGCATCCCGGACGGGCAATCATTCCGCCTCGCACTTTCCTCTAAAGAATTTCCTGTTTTTGGCGATAAGCACTCTTGATTGACCAGCGCCGGGAGGAGCAAAACCGCCGCCGGTCAGCGAGGAGGACCTATGACTCAATTTGCTCCGTCAGCTCAACGACGTTTCTCCACGCCGGCCGCCAAGCCCGCCTGGGTGACTTTTTGTCTTGGTTTTTTGCCCCTGGCGATTACCCGGCACGACCTTGAAGTTCCGCAGAGCCCCAAAGAAAGTGATGCGCCTGCCGGTGAGATCATGGCTGACGCGAAAAACCGCAGACGGATGAAATGTGTCCACAAGGTTTGGACCGGTGGCGACGGTTTCACCCTATCCGGCGCACGAAGAGCCTGAGGCTGGTTGGCATTTCAAGGAAATGAAAAAGCCCCAGGAAAGGGGCTTTAGTTGGCTATGCTAGTTGTGCCCAGTAATCTGAGGTACTGGTTCTCTCTATCTCCTGCAACACGGCCGATTCCATGTTCTTCAAGGATAATACGGCCATACTTTCCTTCACTCTGTGCAAAAAGCCGTCCTTCTTATCGATCTCCTTTCCCATAGTAAACTGATCAGACTCACCTTTCACATTCTTAATCTGGATGAAGATCGATGGGCAGCTACCATTTCCTTCCTTTCCCTGTGGCTTCACCATTGACTCATAGCCACTCCACAGTGCGGTTACCAGGGCATCGGCATCAGCATCTGGCACGATGACCCTCCAGTCTATTGCTGCAGTCATAATGATTCCCGGCGGCGGTTGCGCGACAAAATAATGTCCCGCCGGAGCCTCAAGGGCCAGGAACTTCAGAAAGGTATCTGCGGTCACCGAGTCTTTTACATGCATGAAGGCACCTTGGATTAACATTAACACCTCACGTGGTATGAATGAACCTCAACGGTTCGAACAACAGATGTTCACGGGCAATATCAGGCTACGCCTTGGAGGCGAGTTTCCTTCCCAGCAGCCTCGCCTTTTTCCTGATGCGCTCGCCCGGGTCCTGGCGATCTTTCCTGGCGGCAAGCCCGATAAAAAGCACACCGACCGTCTTGGCACCCAAAAGGCCGGCGGCCTGCTTCAGCAGTTTGACGATGGAGGTCCCCAGCCGGGCAAGTAGCGCCGGAGCAGCAGAGGAAGCAACGAGAACGGCACGCCGAGGCATGTGCCGGTTCCGCGTCTTGGGGGCGGCCATCCCCCAGGGCCAGTAGGCATAGCAGACCAACCGCTCAATGAACCGCTTCATCAGCGCCGTGACCGTGGCAAAGTTGGTGGGCGAGGCAAGGATAATGGCATCAGAGGCCTCGACCTGGTCCAAGACTTCCCCCATCTGGTCAGCAATGGGGCAGCAGCCCCGCGCCGCGCCGTCCTGCTGCGCGCAGAGCCGGCAGTTGGTACAAAACTCAATACGGGTGTCCGCCAGGTAAATCTTGGTCGTTTCGGCACCCGCGGCTCGAGCCGCAGCCAGCATTTCGTCAACCGCTTGGTCGATGACGCCGTCCTTGCGGTAACTGCCGACAATTGCCGTAATCCTCACCCGCTTCTCCTTCAATATCCCCGCATACCAGTATCAGCGCTGGCGCAATCACCATTATAGTTGCAAACAAGTGCTGCCTGCCCTTTTTCTGACATAACTTTAGTTTGCACAGTACCTAATTTTACCCGACTGGCACTGCTAACTTTACGACCAGTCATATCAAATTGCCAAAGCGGGTTGCCCATCCGGCCTACGGTAATTTTCTCGAGTTACCTAGCAACGTGGAGAGGATCAAAACTTGACCAAGTTCAGTTTTGAACGTTCGCTTTGACAGATTACGGTATTAGCCGTGGCTAAATTACCCCAGCTAATGTCATCATGTCAAGATATTAACAGCTTACAAGGTAGGATAATTCTTACGGGAGTAAAGAGGTCCGAAAGAGGGGGAAGTAACCTTAAGGAAAACTGGGAGAAAAACAACACCTGCACCAGACAATTCACTTTTCCGAGCCATATCACCGGTAATGATTCGTTTGCGCCTCGACTCCGCTCAGCGAACGCCTGCTCTCCCTGCGCGGAGTCGAAGGGTGACAAAATACCTTGAGAAAAGAAGTTTGATACCCACCTAAGGCCGGGCATCCGCGCATCCTTCAGCAATAATGTTTTTTCTGAGATTTTCCTGTGCAGCCAGACTTATAATAAAATCTAACACATAAAGCAATTGCCACACTATTCATCACTGGAGGGTACGTTTATGCCCACACTTTACCCAACATGCTGTTTAATTTGCAAGATGTGAACCACAGAGGTTATAATGCAAGCACCTTGCGATCTCGACAACCATAGATAACGGAAAATAATCGCTAAAGTTTCATAGCAAAACAACCGACTCTAAGATTAATGGAACGAGATATTTCGCCGGGTGGATCAACGGTTGGCAGAAATTTAACTAAGTAGACTGGCATCGGCCACAACCGATGTAACTAGACACCAAATCGAGGGTAATCTAATGGGATGGTTCGGAGCTTCCAGCAAGCCTGAAATTGAAAAACATCTGGCTGAAAATGCCAAGTTAATCCAGATGCTTGACAACGTCGACAACATAGTCATGCTGTGTGACACTTCGCACGACAATAAGATTTTCTATATGAACCGGCGTGCCAAGGAGCTAATGGCTCAGCACAGGGCGGAACTTAACGCCGGATTACGCGGGGCAGACGTTGCTGCTGCAGACGGAAACGCCATCCATCAGTATCATAAGGACCCGGAGAGGATACGGCGCATATTTGGAGATGCGAAAAAGAATTTACCGCACAGTGCCGAAATCCCGATCGGTTCAGTCGTTCTGAGAACCACGGCGTACCCCATATGGGATAGTGTGGATCCGTCCAAGGTCCTTTGTTTTATGGCCTGCTGGAGCGATATCACAGCCGAGAAGGCTGTGAAGGAACACCAGGAAATGGATTTGGCACGAAAGGATTATCTAGAGAATCGTGTAACTCAGATCGCGACTGCCATGGAAGAGATGAGCATGACGGTCAATGAAGTAGCGCGCAATACGGTGAACGCTGCTGACTCTGCGTCCCATGTTGCCAATGACGCACGCCAAGGACAAAACGTCGTGAGTCAAGCCGTTGCCGAAATGCAGAAAGTTGCTGAAATCGTGCGCAGCTCCGCGCTTATCGTGGGGAACCTGGGACAGAAGTCGGGGAAAATTGGCGAGTTTGTCGCGGTCATAAACGACATCGCTGACCAGACCAATCTTCTCGCCCTCAACGCCGCCATCGAGGCGGCTCGCGCGGGTGAGCAGGGACGTGGCTTCGCAGTTGTGGCGGACGAGGTTCGTCGTCTTGCGGACCGTACCGTTTCCTCGACCAAAGAGATTCGCATTATGGTTGACGAGATCCAGAAAGAAACGGTTCTCGCAGTGGAATCCATCGAGAAGGGGAAGGTCGAGGCTGAGGTGAGCGAGAAGCTCTCCCACCAAGTGGATGCCTCCCTTGCCAATATTGTGCGATCTATCGAGCAAATTGAAAATGTGATTTCCCAGATCGCCACCGCATCGGAAGAACAGGCCGCTACCTCCACCACCATTGCCAGCAACCTTGAGGAAATCATTCGGGGAGGGTGAGGCGCGACGCGGCAAGCCAGCTTAGCGTTTGCCCTAAGGCTTGTCGATGATGCCCTGGGCCTCGCGCGCCTTTTGCTGCAGGCGCCGCCTGCGGCGGCCTCCGAAGAAGCTCTCTTCGATAACGATTGCGACAAAAAGGACTACGAAAAGAAAAAAGATTACGCCGAGAATCTTGAACATGCGGTATGAACTCCTTCACTGCTATCAGCGAGTATTGTTTATTTGAAACTTAGTAGCGTCCCCACGCTCCCGCGTGGGAACGCATCAGGGGATGCTCCAGCCTCCCGGTTACCAAAAAAGGGCTAGCTGGCGATCTGGTTGCGCCCGCGCTGCTTGGCTCGGTAGAGCGCCTTATCGGCGGCCTTGATCACCTCGGCGGGACTTCTCAGCGCATCCCCGGAGACCGCCACCCCGATGCTGATGGTAACCGAAACCGCTTTGGCATTCCCCGGGCCTTCCGCCCGCTTCGCCTTTCCCGCTTCAGCCTCTTTGGGTCGGTCCGTCCCTCTGATCCAGAGCTGGTAGCTGCCGATCGCCTGGCGCAGTTCCTCCAGGTGTGCTGTCGCCTCCTGCAGCCCCTTGCGCGGGAAGATGACGGTAAACTCCTCCCCGCCGTAGCGGTACGGCTTCCCTCCCCCCTTGACCGCCGCGATCCTCGCCCCCACCATCTTCAGCACCTGGTCCCCCACGTCGTGCCCGTAGGTGTCGTTGAAGCGCTTGAAATGGTCCACGTCCAGCATCGCCACTACATAGTTCCGCCCTAGCCCCATCACCTGCTCGTTGAGCGCCCGACGGGAGGGAAGCCCGGTCAGGTCGTCGGAGAAGGCCATGCTGTGGGAGTCCTGCAATACGCCGATGGTCAACAGCAGGGCGGCCGCGGTAACAAAGAGCGCCGGGGCGAACTCGGTACCGATCTGGTTGCAGGTGATCAGCAGCGCGACCAGAGTGCCGAGGAGGGCGACGTCGATCGGATAACGCCTTTTGAGCACGCGGATGGCTACCAGGGTCCCACCCAGCAGGAAGCAGAGCAGAGCCGACTGCGGCAGCGCGAACCCGGAGAGGAAGTGGCTCGGGATTAGGGGGCGGGCAATCAGGTCAGGGATCGCGCCGTAGTCCTGCCGGAAGCGGGTGATCCAGAAAACGGCTCCGATCTGGGCGGCGAGAAAGCCGAGTCGCAGCCTCCCTGCATGGCTGAAAATGCCGCGCTCGCGCATGAAGCAAAAAAGGGTCAAGTTCACGGGAATGAGCGGGGCGAAGCAGAGGAACAGCGCCCGTGGCACCGGCTCGCTCACCCCCTGCGCCAGTGAGTTGCGGGCGACCAGATAGAAGGTCCCCAGCAGGAGCAGGGCGAAGAAGGCCCGTCCCCGGTTGAAGGCGAGACTGAGGCCAAGGCCGCCCGCCAGCGCCAGGAAAGGGGCGTAGCCGGCGAGCTCCCTCTGAGCGGCAGGAAGCAGCGGAACCCGGTGCAGTGCGATAAAAGCAGCCAGGAGCAGCCCCACGGGGAGTGCTATTACAGTCAGTCTTTTGATGAAGGCATACGACAAGGGGAGTCTGTCTCCGTCATTAAAAATTCAAAGTCATGAGTGCTGAGTTGCCTGCCTGTGGTCAATCAGCGGACTTTGTGCAAACGGCTATTCGCCGGGAATAAAAACAGTCGATCTGCCAGGGTCCCACAATTCCAAAAACGCTTATTTGTAGGATACCCATCGAGGGTACCCTTGCCAGTGTCCTCTTAACTTATCGTGAGCACCCGACGACTTCTCCGATGCACCTGACGACTTCTCCGATGCACCTGAAGACTTCTCCGGTGCACCTGAAGACTTCTCCGGTGCACCTGACGACTTCTCCGCTGCACCTGACGACTTCTCCGATGCACCTGACAACTTCTCCGCTACACCTGACAACTTCTCAGGTGCACCTGACGACTTCTCCGATACACCTGACAACTTCTCAGGTGCACCTGACGACTTCTCCGATGCACCTGACAACTTCTCCGATGCACCTGACAACTTCTCCGCTGCACCTGACAACTTCTCCGATGCACCTGACAACTTCTCCGGTGCACCTGACGACTTCTCCGGAGCAGGCAGGCAATTACGTCCCGGTTAGCCCGCGAGGATGGACGGCGGGTCCTCCTGGCCCCCTCTGGAAGATTCCTCGCGGTTGCTCTCAGTGAGGACTGTGGCAGAGGGGGAAGTCCCAGTCCAGGCACCTCCACTGCCAGTGAGTTTTTTCCACCCGCTACCTGCCAGCTCAACGACACCAGTCAGCGTCCTTTGGTAAAACTTCCGGACCGGGATCCGGTTCACCAGGATCTGCTCGCCACTGCGCTCCAAACTCACTCGGTCGCCCGGCGCCAGCCGCAAGACTTCTTGGAAGTGCTCCCCGCCGACGCCGAAAAGAAAGGAGAACTTGCCCCCCGCGGCGGCGCAAGACACAATGAGGATGATTCCTTCGGGCTCACCAGTCTTGAAGTTGAAGCGGGTGGTCGCCGTGACAAAGCGTCCCTCCACCTCCCCCTGTCCAGCAAGAAGTTCAGCGACGTTCACCTGCTTGGGCTTCATCTTTCCCAGAGGCGGCAACCCCCAATTGGCTACCACCGGACGCGGCCGGTTGTGGTAATGGCTGGTGCGCTCTAACAGCGTCACCACGTTGTTATTGATCGGCCCCCCGATGGACTGGGCGACCCCCATCTGGAAGGCGCCGGAGGTGATGAGCCGGTGGTTCTCCACGATCTGCACCATGCCGGTGGCGCCCAGCGGATGTCCGCGTCCCTTGAGGCCGCCGGTGATGTTAGTCGGAAAGGCCCCCTTGATGCCGGTCAGTTCATCATTCAAAAGTCCCTCCACCATTTTTCGCCTGGGGATGAAGCCGAGGTCCACCATATTAATCGGGCCAAAGCCGTTGAAGGGATCGTGCATGTTGACGTGGATCTTGCCGGCAAAGCTGGTGATATCCTTGATCCCCGCCATGGCGTAGGCCTCGGCTGCGGCGCGCACCGTCGCGGGAAAGCTGTGAAAATAGGGGCGGTCGGCGATGGTCGGGATGTCGGTGGCGCTTCCCACGCCCGAAATGATCACCTCGTGCGGGGTGGCACTCAAAAGTACCGCCGCGACCCCGTCCGACATGGGGCAGAAGTCGTGGTAGCGCAGCGGCCACCAGTAGCGGTAATTCTTACCGTTGGCGATCTGGCGGTAGTACTCCTCGATCGGTATCTCGAAATTCAGGTGGGCATCGGGGTTACGGGCCGCGAAGCGGTGCGACCGCTGGGTGAGGAGGGCCGAGAATGCGGTCCACTCATCGTTGGAGAGCTTCAGCCGCTCGATGAGCGCGCGCGCCACCAGGGCGCCGCAGGCGGGCATGGTCAGCCCGAATTCGGCCTCGTCCCGGTCGATGACACCGGCGACGATCCGGGTCGCCTGGGCAGTCGGGACGTCGCTCATCTTCTGGATGCCGATGGCGAGCACATGGTCGCAGCGCCCGGAGGCGATCTGGAGGTAGGCGTACTCCAGGGCGGAGGCGCCGGAGGAGGAAGCGGTGTCGATCAGCACCGACTTGGCCCCCGAGATGCCGAGCACCCCCGCGACTTTCGCCGCGGTGTTGTCCACCCCGGAGAAGGCGACCGGATTCTGACAGCCGACCACGACCGCATTGATGTCGGCGCGCCGCAGGCGGCTGCCGGTGAAGACCTCGCCGGCCTTTTCCGCCATCTCGAGGAAACTCAAAGCCTCGCGCTCGCGGCCATTGTAGCGGCCCACCGGCGCCATATAGGAGGAGGCGACGTACACCTCCCGCGGTACAAATGTCTGCCCCACGATACCCTCCAAGAGGATGCGCGTTCCTTGCTGCATGCGACGAATACCGCTTGCCAGCGCCCGCCCACTCTGATATGTATTAAAACGCTGTCACAACATATCATTAAGGCGGTTCGCATGGTAGAAAAAATTAAGAACATCGTCGTATTTGTGAATGACTTTCCGGCCGCGCGCACCTTTTATCGGGAGTGGCTCGGCCTGGCCCCGGGGCAGGAAACCGAGTTCATGATGGAGTTCCTGCCGGGTCAGGGAACCTCGCTCGGCATCGCCCTCGCGCTGCACGACGACGCGAAGAAGCTGGTCGGCCGCCACACCGGGATCACGCTTAATGTGAAGGGGCTCGATGAGCTCTGCGCCCGACTGGTGGAGAAAGGTGCCCGTTTCAGCGAGCCGCTGGAGCGCACCCCCTGGGGTAAGATGGCGGTCATCGCCGACCAGGACGGCAACGAGTATGCCCTGGTGGAATCGTAATGGAGCTACAAATCGTCGACCGTGAGCTCCTGGACGCCGTCTCGGTTGCGGCCCGCACAGCGCCGCGCCTGCGAAAAAACCACAACCTGCACCAAAGCGACGCCTCCGTCTGTCATCGCCTCCTGAACGCCATCGAGCCCGGTTCCTACATTCGGCCGCACCGCCACCTGGACCCGGAAAAGAGCGAAGCCATGATCCTCTTGCGCGGCAGCCTCGGTGTCATAACCTTTGACGCTCAGGGGAGGGTTACCGCGAGTGTGCTGCTTCGTGCGGGGGGGGACCAGGTGGTAGCGGACATCCAGTACGGGGTTTACCATACCGCGCTGGCGCTGGAAACCGGCACAATCTTCTTCGAAGCGAAGGCCGGTCCCTACCTGCCGCTTGCCCCCGAGGAGCAGGCGGACTTTGCCCCCAAGGAGGGGTCGCCCGCGGCGGCCTCGTACCTGGAGCGGCTTGCGGCTCTCTTCGTCTAGCATGCGATTTTTCTCCCTGACGGTCCTGGTTCTGCTCGGCTTAGTTACAGCAGCGGCCCAGGCGGCTCCCTTGCCGCCGCGTCCCTACAGCGGCTGCGGCGTGCTCCTGCTGCAACCGGTGGTCGGCCCCGGCCCGTCCCCGATCGTGCTCTATGCCGAGCCTGGACTGCAGAGGGTCGCGGAACTCGAGATTCCGGCGCTTCCCCGATTGGCGGGAGACAAGCAGGAAGCGCTGGTCGCCGTCAGCGCCACCAAGGGCAACTGGCTGCAGCTTGCCTACGACGATGCCGGCCGCGAGGGGTGGATCGAGCCCTCCAGAAACTGGGAATATCGCACGTGGGAAGAATTTCTCGCCAAACGAATGGTCAGGGTGTTTCCCGGCATGAAAAAGGGACTGTATGCACTGAGGGGAGAGCCGCGCGAGGGAAGCCCCGACCGGGGCGTTTTGGTCCGTGACCAGCAGGTCAGGGTCATGAAGATTCAGGATGACTGGGCACTTCTGCAGGCTCCCTCCGGCTGGTTTCGCTGGCGCGACGGAGATGGTCGCCTCACCGTTTCCCCGTAGCCGCCCCCATCCCCACCCCTGCCCTCCCCTTGAAGGGGAGGGAGAGTTTAGGCTTGATGGGGAAGAGTTTATGCTTGACGGAGAGAGACTTCAGGCTTGGGAGCAAGAGAGTTAGGTTTGAGGTGGAAGAAGTTACGTGAACCTTTCCTCTTCCAGGTCCCCTCCCCTTCAAGGGGAGGGACAGGGTGGGGATGGGGATCAGATGCGCGGTTAGTACCTAATTCAGGAAAAACGTTGACTTTCGCCCACCTCCATGTTATTCGAGAATCATGCATACTAACAGCGTTACATTGGGTGGTCGGATCCACCAATCGGCAGCAGCGGCCAGAGACTAACAGAGCCGCCACTGCTGATTCAGATAGTAACTATCAATTACTGAAGGCCGTGGGGGTCCCCCGCGGCCTTTTTACGTTGCAAAAGATCCTTAGCCACGAAGGCTGGGAAGAGACGGAGAAAGCCAGAAAAGAGGAAAAAACGGGACAGGCAATAAGTGCTTTTCTTGGTCATACGTTTTTGATTCAACCCTGATTGGGTTAGCTTCTCCCGTTTTTTTTAGATTCACCTCGTTTTTGATTTTCTCCGTGTTCGTTTTAGATTCACCCCGTTTCCGATTTTGGTTTTCTCTGTGTTCTCCGTGTCTCCGTGGCAAAAGATTCGTTTTTAAAGGTTTCTCCGTAACTCCGTGGCAGATATAAAAAGAGCAGCAACTACTATGACTTCTTTGGGGGAAAAAATATGCGCAACGAGATCGTCGCTCCCGGCGCGGGAGAGCTTACCTACGAGATCAGGAACATCGTTACCGTCGCCGAAAAGCTGCAGCGCTTCGGGGTGAAAATCAACTGGGAGAACATCGGCGACCCTATCGTCAAGGGCGAACTGATCCCGGTCTGGATGAAGGAGATCGTGGCGGCCGAGGCGATGAACGATGACAGCTACGCCTACTGCCCGACCCGCGGCGTCCTGGAAACCCGCGAATTCGTCTGCGACATCACCAACCGCCGTGGCGGCGCGCAGATCACCCCCGACGACATCATCTTCTTCAACGGTCTGGGCGACGCCATCGCCAAGGTGTACGGCAACCTGCGCCCCGAATGCCGGGTGCTGATGCCCTCCCCCACCTACACCACCCACTCCATC
>Ga0209123_1001183_pt1 | contig 26999 bp, 24 predicted proteins | sample BarGraIncu00431A_FD_184500 | JGI IMG/M metagenome (GOLD analysis project Ga0209123, IMG submission 184500) | Arctic peat soil microbial communities from Barrow, Alaska, USA - Barrow Graham LP Incubations 004-31A (SPAdes) (version 2) | ecosystem: Environmental > Terrestrial > Soil > Wetlands >...
CATATTTTTTATGAATTGTTTTATTATTCAAAAATAAAATCGTAATTTTGAACGTTCAAAACAGCTAATTTATTATTATGGCAAAGGAAATTGTAACAAGTCCCGGTGCAATGTATAATGCACTAACCAATGGAAGTAAGATTGTTGGTAAAATATTCGCTGATAGCGATTTTAGAATTGATGGAGAAGTAGAAGGTACTATCACTTGTAATGGGAAAGTAGTTGTTGGCCAAAAAGGATATTTGAAAGGAACTATTTCGTGTGTAAATGCCGAAATTGTTGGAACTGTGGAGGGCGATATAGTTGTAACGGAAACTTTGTCATTGCGAAGTACTGCAGTTATTAAAGGGGAGGTAAGAACAAAGATTCTAATGGTTGAACCAAATGCTGTTTTCAATGGAACTTGTTCAATGAAAGATGATTCTGTCAGTATTTCTGTTGCGGAATAATGCATTCCAAAATATCAAAGCATAAAAAAACGTTGAAGTAAATTCTTACTTCAACGTTTTTTTTATGCTCAAAAATTTTAGAATTTAACTCCTAAGGTTACTGCCAAGTTGTTTGTAATTGTTGAAACTGAAGCTGGATTAACCTTATAATATAGATTATTTGAATTATATGGATAAAATGTTTCACTCAACGTTTTATTTACATAGGCTATATCAAGATACCAATAGTTTTTATGGTAACCAATTCCTGCAGTAATATAATTAGCGCCATTATTTATAAAATACTCTGTATCAGTTCTTGTAGTATTATATCTCATTAGTTTATCAGCTAATGGATTAGTTCCCGCTGTCGTTTTGGCAAATCCAGCACGCAGTGAGATAGTTGGGTTCAACTTATATTCAGCTCCAATTTTTAATGTTTGAACATCTTGCAGCATTGTTTTTATACCGGTATTTTCATCTGAAAAACTTTGGCTATTACCATTCTGATCTAAAAACATTGTATTTGTATCCATACTATAATCATATTCGGCGCTTATCAATCCTTTGTTTCCAATAATAATTGCAACACTACCGTTGAATTTCCATGGTGTCATTAGGGAATAAGTGTTGTACGAAGTAGGTGTTTCTGTATTACCATTTGTTGTACTGGTAAGATAATAGTCTAGATTTGCAGAGTTATTATCAGTTAAATTCATAAGTGTTGGTGAATGAACTGAAACTCCTAATCGTAACATATCAATTGGCTGAAAAATTGCACCAAGGTTTAGATTGAAGCCCGAACCGGTTGTTGAAAGTTTATTGCTTAAAGTCATTCCTCCTCCTTCTCCAAAATTTTCAGAATATTGACTGTTGAGGTCATAACTTAAATTTTTTAAATTAAGAGTGGCTCCTAAGTATAAAAAGTTATCGAAATTACTCGCCCAACCAATTGAATACTCATCAAGATAACCTCTTTCTTGAATTAAATATTTTGGAACAACTTGTTCATTATTGCCTAACAAAGAACTCCAACTAGATTGACCATTTGTTGTATTTTCATTAATAAGATAACCTTGATATGCCAATTCTGATATCCACGGTATACTTGTATTGTTATATGGATCATTTCCATTTAATGCAGTTAATTCATTATTGGTAATATTTCCTGTAAAATATGCCATATAATCTGTAATTGAAGAATTTTGACTAAAACCTTTTAATGTTGAATTTCTATTAAAATCTTTCAATCTGTTATATGAAAATGACCAATTTGAGCTCGAATGACCGGTACTATTATTTTTGCCTAAATTGTTCTGATTTGCAATTACATAGGCAAAACTATTGAATCCAAATTTATTCAGTTGATCGGTTCCTATTCCTGAATACCATGTTGATTTACTGCTCTGTGACATAATATTCATAGTTCCTGTCATTTCTGAACTACGATATATTCCTAAACCTGCAGGATTATCTTTGATAGCTGATGCATCACCACCTAAAGCCCCAAATGCACCAGCCATACTCATGTATCTTGCTGTACCAATTATATCACTTTGTACAAATTTCATTGCATCAAATTCTGTTTGGGCAAAAATAAACGAGCAGTTCAATATTAATGCAATAGCCAATATGTTCTTTTTCATAAAGTTGATTTTAATATATTAATAATTGATTAAAGTGTTATATCGGATATTTTTATCTTCTTCCACCACCACTACTTGGGCTGGAAGAACCTCCACCCCCACTACTTGGACTGGAAGAACCACCGCCCCCGCTGCTTGAACTACTACCTGAACTATAACTGGAGCTTGAACTTGAACCAGATGAATATGTTGGAGTACTGCTACTACGTGAGGTACTTGTTGAACTACTAGAATTCGAAGTTGAATTTCCAGTTGAGTAAGTTGTTGGGTTACTACGTGAAGTGGTTTGTGAACTATTTGTTATATAACTTCCACTTGAAGGATTTGAATAAATTATATTTGATGAGCTTCGTTCAGTGGTTGGAATATTACCTCGATATGTAGAATTTGTAGAATTATTATCTCTGGAAATAGTGTTTCCCATAGGGATATTTCTATCATTATTATTATAATTATTATAATTATTATTAGTTGTAGTAGAATAAGTCCTAGGACGAGTGTTAATATTCAAACTCGAAGATTGGGTATTAGTATTTGAAGGAATTCCTCGTGAGGTTGTATTTCTAACGACACCAATTCCACTAGAAGGATTTGAAATAGTTCTTGAATAAACTACTGATGCTCGAGTGGGAGTAACGGTTGAACTTGCATCTGAAGTACGTGAACCAGTTAAAACTGTGTTTTGGTTTCCTGAATTCAGTGAATTAACACTACCGCCACCTATTGTCCTGGAAGATGCTGAAGTTGTTCGAGTTCCACCTAATCGGTTATCTCCATTATAATTTGTTTGTTCGCGTCTTTTATTTTCACTATAGTTGATATTCTTTCCAAAGAAATTTGATGAATGACCATAAGTGCTATATCCATAACCGTAATTTCCATAACTATATCCATAATTTCCATAACCATAACCATATCCATAATTTCCATAACCATATCCATAATAATTTCCATAATATGGGTATCCATATCCAAAACCATTATTGTATCCTCCAAATCCGTAATAATACCAAGGGTCATTGAAATTTGAATAAAATGGTGAATACCAATTATTCCCGAACCCATAACCCCAATTACCATAACTATACGGACTAAAATTATAGTTAAACCAGTAAGGGTTTGTCCATGTTGGAGTTACATAGGCAAATGAACCATCTAAATATACGTTCCAATCATTGTTGTTTAGGAAATAAACATCGTTATATCCAGGATCACCAATATAAATGCTATATTTTGGATTATGAAAACGACGAATACGTTCAGCATATTCAAGATCAGAATTCGATCCATTAAAACCATTTAAATAATAACCGTCTTCATTGTTTTCATCAGATTGTAATTGCTCAGCCACATAAATTGTATCGTGAATAACAGCAACTCCATTTTCAATAACAGGTTTCTTATTATAATTCAGGTTGTTATTACCCGCTTGGTAATTATCACTAGCTTGCCCTACAACATAAACTGTATCACGAATTACGTTTAAATTCTGATTTTTACGTTCGATAAATACAATCTCTTTTGCACCATTTTTGTAATTTGAAGATTCTCGTACTTTTGAATTTTGTTTTACATCGTTTGTTTTGTTAAAATTCCTTGCATCACTTGGTTTAAAATAGACATCATCGTAATTCGAAGCAGGATTCTGGCAGATTCCTAGAATAGGGAAAAGCAGAGTTAACGTGATAAGATTTAATTTTTTCATAATATAATCTCCTATTTTTTAGACTTTTCAGACTGAGTTTTGTTAGTATTATTCTACAAGAATCATGCCATCGAATGGTGTGAATTTAATTGTGAAGTTTTATTTTATAAGTGGTTTATATATATCCAATTTTTCTTGATTTTATGTACTTTTGTATTTTGGAATTTTTATATGAAAAAATTCTGAAATTAAAAGTCAAACACGTTTTTTTTAATCTTTAAATATAAATCTGTTATGAAATATTTTGAAATTAATTTTATTATTGAACAGTACGAAGAGTACATCGCCGATCTGTTAATAGAAGAATTAGGCGAAATTGGATTTGATAGTTTCGAACATACAAACGATGGATTGAATGCTTATGTTCAATCAACTGACTTTGAAGAAGCAAAAATTAGAATCCTATTAGATGATTTTCCTTTTGAAGCTAGTATCAACTACAAAGTTACACAAATAGATTCAAAAAACTGGAATGAGGAATGGGAAAAGAATTATTTTGAACCCATTATAATTGATAATAAGTGTGTTATCCATAGTTCATTTCATAAAAATATTCCAATTGTAAAATATGATATTGTTATAGATCCTAAAATGGCATTCGGAACTGGTCACCATGAAACTACTAGTTTGGTAATAGGTCGGATACTTGAAATGGATCTTGAAGGTAAATCAATATTAGATATGGGTTGTGGTACAGCTGTTTTAGCCATTTTAGCCTCAATGTGTGGAGCAAAAAAAATTCTTGCAATTGATATTGATACTTGGTGTACTGAAAATTCAATTGAAAATATTATTGTTAATAAAATAGACAATATTGAAGTGAAATTGGGTGACGTCGAACTACTTAAAGGAATGCAATTTGATATTATTCTTGCAAATATTAATAGAAATATTTTATTGTGGGATATGGAACAATATTCTTGCTGCTTGCAAACCGGTGGTGAGCTATATATGAGTGGATTTTACAAAGAAGATATTCCATTAATTGAAGCAGAGGCAAACCGAAACGGACTTAAATTAATTGAATTTAAGGGAAAAAATAACTGGGTAGTTGTAAAGACAGTTAAAGAGTAAATAATATGCCATTGAAATAAAATTCAATGGCATATTTTAATTTGTCAAATAGTTTTACCGAAATTAATATTGTTCTTTTTCGCTTGGGAATTCACCTGATTTTACATCTGCAACATAATGTTCTATTGCCTCATTCATAATTCCTTGTAAGTTAGCATACCTTCGGAGAAAACGTGGCGAAAAATCTTGTGTAAGTCCTAACATATCATGTAAAACAAGAACTTGTCCATCAACTCCACTTCCTGCACCAATTCCAATAACCGGAATTACAAGTGATGAAGCTACTTTTTGAGCTAATTTAGCTGGTATTTTTTCTAAAACAATCGCAAAACAGCCTGCTTCTTCAAGCAGTTTAGCATCATTAATTAACTTTTCAGCTTCACTTTCTTCTTTAGCTCTAACTGCATAAGACCCATATTTGTTTATCGATTGTGGCATTAAACCCAAATGACCCATAACAGGGATTCCTGCAGTTAAAATCCGTTTTACTGATTCAATAATCTCTTCTCCTCCTTCCAGTTTTAAACAATCGCAGTGGGTCTCTTTCATTATTCTGATGGCAGACGCCAATGCTTCTTTTGAATTGCCCTGATAACTCCCAAAAGGCATATCTACAACTACTAAAGCACGAATTACACCACGAACAACTGATTTTCCCATGAAAATCATTTGATCCAATGTAATTGGTAATGTAGTTATATTTCCACACATAACATTTGAAGCTGAATCACCAACTAAAATAATATCAATCCCAGCTTTATCAACTATACTACCCATTGTAAAATCATAAGCTGTTAACATGCTGATTTTTTCCCCTCGATTTTTCATTTCGATTAACCGTTGAGTAGTTACCCTTCTAGAATCTTCACTATGTATTGACATTTTTTTTTGATTTAAAATTGAATTGACAAAGATAATCAATATAAAGTCAAAGTGCATTTGTATTTTATTTTATTTATTTTGTTATTTCAAATAATATATTTCACATAATATATGACAATAATTATTTGATTTAAAAAATAAAGTATATAAAATAATTTACGCATTTTAAAGTTATCTTTGCAGACTAATTTTTTTAAAATGTCAGTTAAAATATATTTGTTAAATATTGCATGTTATTTGAACTGAGCTTTTCCATTAATTTTAAAAATAATGATTAATATAATTAATTATATACATGAATATCCTGCATTTGCAGTATTTTTTTCATTTATTTTAGGATTATGTTTTATGCCAGTTGTAATTGATATTGCTAAAAAAAGAAATTTTGTAGTAAAACCTAATAAACGAACTTCACATCATGGTGCCATACCTAATATTGGAGGAATAAATATTTTCATCTCATTTTTTTTTACAGTTTTTTTGTTTTCATATTCTATAATTAGCGAACTTCAATTTACAATAATTGGTGTTTTTGTAATCTTGATAATAGGATTTATTGATGATTTGATTGAAATAAAGCATTATTGGAAACTTTTAGGTGAATTAGTTTCAGCATTTTTTTTAATAGTAGTTTCTGATATACGATTATCACATTTACATGGTTTTTTAGGCGTCAATGAGCTGCCTCTTTGGAGCAGTTATATTATTTCTTTTTTTGTTTTTATAGTTATAATAAATGCTTTAAATTTAATAGATGGAATTGATGGATTAGCTTCGGGTCTAGGAATACTTTACAGTTTATTTTTTGCCATATATTTCAGATTAACTGCAATTTATGATCCATCAACAATAAACTTATCAATTTCTGCTTTTGCAATGGCAGGTTCATTGACCGTATTCTTTATTTATAATGTATTTGGTGGTAAGCGAAAAATTTTCATGGGCGATTCAGGATCTTTACTTCTAGGTTATATGATTACACTTTATGTTTTTAAATTTTGCGATGTGAATGCATATAACCTGGTTCCGGTTGAATTCAAAATGTCAGCTGCCCCGGCAGTTGCAATATGTGTTTTATCAGTTCCTTTATTCGATACACTCCGAGTAATGGTTACACGTATTAAAAATGGAGTTTCACCATTCCACCCCGACAAGAATCATATTCACCATCTCTTACTCAAAACTGGTTTATCACACAGTCAGGTTACTTTTGTTCTTCTAATAATCTCGTTACTATTTATTGGCTTGGGTTTAGTTGGACGAAATTGGTCTATTAGTATTTTAGTCTCAATAGCTTTTATTTTGGCTTGCTTGTTGACATTTATTCTTTGGCGCATTGTTGACAAAAAGAATACAATTCAGTAATTAAATATGTGCTTTAAAAATGTTTCAACGCTTTATTGTTTAGTAAATTATGATTTCTGTAGAACAGCTCACCGTTGAATTTGGGGGATCACCACTTTTTGACGAAATAAGTTTTTTAGTAAATCCAAAAGATAAAATTGCTTTGGTAGGTAAAAATGGAGCTGGTAAAACCACTTTGCTCCGAATATTTTCCGGAAAGCAACTTCCAACCAAAGGAAAAGTAACCATTCCAAAAGATCTTACTATCGGTTATTTGCCCCAACACATGATTCATAATGAAGGCACCACGGTGATGCAGGAAGCGGAAAAAGCTTTTGAGCATATCACTGACTTGCAGGCCGAAATTGAACAAATGAATGTGGAATTGGCTGAGCGAACCGATTATGAAAGTGAAGATTATCACCGCCTTCTCGAAAAACTGACCCATGATAATGAGCTTCTGCAAATCATTGGAAATGGAAATTTCTATGCCGAAATTGAAAAAACCTTATTAGGTTTGGGTTTCCTTCGTTCCGATTTCGACCGTCAATGTTCGGAGTTTAGTGGTGGATGGCGAATGCGCATTGAACTGGCAAAAATATTGTTGCTCCGTCCGGAAGTTTTGCTGCTTGATGAACCAACTAATCACCTTGATATTGAGTCTATTCAATGGCTCGAAAATTTTCTGACTACTTCAAACAGTGCAATTTTGCTAGTATCTCACGACAGAGCTTTTATTGATGCCGTGACTAACCGGACTATCGAAATTTCGCTTGGAAAAATATACGATTATAATGTCAACTATTCAAAATATGTGCAACTGCGGGTTGAGAGGCATGAACAACAGGTTCGGGCATATGAAAATCAACAAAAATTAATTGCTGATATTGAGGAATTTATTGCACGATATCGCTACCAGGCTACAAAGGCTATTCAGGTTCAATCGCGTGTAAAGCAACTCGAGAAACTGGAAAGATTGGAAGTTGATTTAGAAGATAATTCGCGGTTGAGTTTAAAATTTCCACCTGCTCCACGTTCCGGAAGTATTCCGGTAGAAATGGAACACCTGTCAAAAGCATACGGCAATCATTTGATTCTTGATAATATTGGATTAATTATCAATAGAGGAGAAAAGGTGGCTTTTGTTGGAAAAAATGGTGAAGGCAAAAGTACGCTGGTAAAGTGTATCATGGACGAAATTGAATATTCAGGAACATTGAAACTCGGGCATAACGTAAAGATAGGATATTTTGCACAAAATCAGGCTTCATTGCTAGATGAAAACCGAACTGTTTTTGAAACGATAGATTATGTAGCGGTGGGGGATGCACGAACCAAGATTCGAGATATTCTAGGAGCATTTATGTTTGGCGGTGAAGCTTCCGATAAAAAAGTAAATGTGCTTTCAGGTGGTGAACGCAGCCGTCTGGCAATGATTCGTTTGCTCCTGGAGCCGGTTAATCTGCTTATTCTTGATGAGCCAACAAATCACCTCGATATGCGCTCGAAGGATGTGCTGAAAGAAGCCATTAAAGCTTTCGACGGAACGGTGATAGTGGTATCGCACGACCGTGAATTTTTGGATGGATTAGTCACTAAAGTATACGAATTCGGTAATAGGAAAGTGCGGGAACACATGGGTGGCATTTACGAGTTTTTGCGTTATAAGAAAATGGACAGTTTGCGTGAACTGGAGGTTTCAAATTCGTTGAAAGCCGCCTCAGAAGCTAAAGATAAAACCGTTTCAGAAAATAAGCTGAGTTATGAAGCCCGAAAGGAATTGAACCGAAAGATAAAGAAAGCCGAAAGGGCAGTGGAAGAAGTTGAAAAAATTGTATCTTCGCTCGAAGCAGAGTTGGCTGAAATGGATAAGCAACTTCAAATGCCCGAAAAAGCATCGGATAACGAATATATTTTACTTTATCAGAAAAAACAGCGTGAACTGGAACAGAAAATGTACGAATGGGAGCTGCTTAATGAAGAATTGGAAGATTTGAAAATTGAATAATAAACGGCATGGCAATACTTTATTTAATCCCGACTTCGCTTGGCGAAAGCTCATTCGATAGCATACTCCCTGCAAATAATACTCAAATTGTAACTGATTTGAAGTATTTTATTGTGGAGGAAGTTCGCACAGCACGCCGTTTTCTTAAAAAAACTAATCCGGTTATTGATATTGACAGTTTGACTTTTTTTATCCTGAATCAACATACCTCGCCTGAGGAATTAAGTGGTTTTTTGAAACCTATGATCGATGGTAATGATATGGGCGTTCTCTCTGAAGCCGGTTGTCCCGCTATTGCTGATCCGGGAGCTGTTGTAGTGGCTATTGCTCAACGAAATAATTTCAGGGTTGTTCCGCTGGTCGGTCCGTCTTCTATTTTGTTATCGCTTATGGCGTCAGGTTTTAATGGCCAAAGCTTCGCTTTTGTGGGTTATTTGCCTATTCAACCTGATGAACGTTCAAAAGCACTTAAGAAGTTGGAATCGAGGGTTTATTCCGAAAACCAGTCACAGATTTTTATTGAAACACCTTACCGCAATATGAAAATGTTGGAAGAAATTCTCAAAACCTGCCAACCTTCAACCCGCCTTTGCATTGCTGTGGATATTACACTCGAAACGGAATTTATAAAAACAAAAACTATTAAAGATTGGAAATCGCAACTTCCCGATCTAAATAAACGACCATGTATTTTCTTGATTTATAAGTAAGAATCTGAGGTTAAATATCAAATAACTATCTTGCTGGATTGATTTCGTTTGAAATAATCATTTATCTTTACATCGATTATAGTTATTCATAATTATTCAAAAATGAATAAAAAAATAGAACCAAAGCCACTTACACTTAAATCAATTCTTGATTATTCAGTAAAGAATTTTGCTAATATGCTTTCGGTTTCATTTATTGAAGGTGAGCCAATTACATATTCTGAATTAGGTAAAAAGGTTGATGAGATTTCAATCCTGTTGTTATCACTGGGATTGAAAAAAGGCGATAAAGTAGCTTTGTTAAGTCATAATATGCCTAATTGGGTGGTTGCATATTTTTCTATAGTTTCAAAAGGATTAATCATTGTTCCTATTTTACCTGATTTTACGCGAGAAGAAATTGAAAATGTATTGGTTCATTCTGAATCGAAGGTTTTATTTATCAGCGAACGATTAAAATCACGCATTGAAGGATTGGAATTGCCAAATCTTGAGGCTACTATTCTGGTTGATGATTTTACCCTGATTTCAGGAACAAAAAAAGATTATGCCGGAGTAACTATTCCAAAAATCAACGTAAAAGAAGACGATACGGCTGCAATCATTTATACTTCAGGTACTACCGGTCGTTCAAAAGGAGTAATTCTATCGCACAAAAACATCGCATTTGTTGCTATGCAATCCTATACATTTGAGGCAATTTCAAGTTCAGATGTTTTTCTATCGCTTCTTCCATTATCACATACTTATGAGAATACAATCGGAATGGTATATCCGATAATGTATGGTGCATCAATTTATTATCTCGAAAAACCACCAACTGCTGCAGCACTTTTACCGGCTTTAAAAAAAATCCGTCCAACCATGATGCTTTCTGTTCCCCTCATAATGGAAAAATTATATAAATCTCAAATCCAAAGTAAGTTTACAGGAAATGGATTAAAAAGGATGATCTATAAAAATATTTTTTTCAGGAAATTAATTCACCGGATAGCAGGCAAAAAACTATTTCAGACATTCGGTGGTCGGTTGAAATTCTTTGGAATAGGTGGCGCAAAACTCGATTCGCGTGTGGAACGATTCCTGAAAGAAGCTCGTTTTCCCTACGCTATTGGGTATGGACTGACTGAAACTGCACCATTATTGGCTGGTGCCGGAGTTAGTCAAACCAAATTACAATCAACCGGTTATGCCGTACAAGGTGTACAACTTAAAATACAAAATCCAGATAAAAAGGGTGTTGGGGAAATTTGGGCCAAAGGTCCAAATGTAATGAAAGGTTATTATAAAAATGTAGAAGCAACCAATGAAGTATTAACTCCGGATGGTTGGTTTCGAACAGGAGACTTTGGCCGGTTTGATATTCAAAAACGATTATTTATAAAAGGCCGAATGAAAAATACGATAGTCGGATCCAGCGGAGAAAATATCTATCCTGAAGATATTGAAACAGTGATAAATAATCACGATCTAGTGGTCGAATCGCTTGTAGTTGAAGAAGATGGATTTTTAGTTGCCAAAGTCTTATTTGAAATTGAGGAACTTGAGAAAGCCGTAGAACGTTTAAAATCAGTTTATGAAGATAAGAAGGAAAAACATAAAGTTTGGATTCAGCATTTTACAAAAGAACTGAATGAAAAATTAAATCGTGTTTCGCAGATTAAACGTGTGGATATTATGGAAAAACCCTTTGAAAAAACAGCTTCACAGAAGATAAAACGGTTTTTGTATACCAAGCAAACAAAGAAAAAGTAATTCGTTAATTCGTTAATTGGTTAATTGGTTGATTGGTTGGTTGGTTGATTGGTTGGTTGGTTGGTTGGTTGGTTGGTTGGTTGGTTGGTTGATTGGTTAGGTCCTTACAAACTTTATAAACTTTCTAACTTTTAAACGCTCTGTCAATACTTCGTTTGTCTTCTTTTTCTTTGAGCGACTGACGTTTATCGTATGTTTTCTTACCTTTTGCCAATCCGATTTCTAACTTTGCCAATCCCTTTTCATTTATAAAAAGTTTGGTCGGGACAATGGTATTTCCTGTTTCTTTTGTGCCACGAATCAATTTATTCAGTTCTCTTTTGGTAAGCAGTAATTTTCGGTCCCGACGAACATCATGGTTATTGTATGTACCAAAAAAATAGGTGGCAATATGCATATTTCTTACCCATAATTCTTCATTAATAAACGTGCAATAGGTGTCTGATAAGCCTGCTTTACCATCACGGATTGACTTTATTTCGGTACCATAAAGTTGAATACCAGCAACAAATCGATCCAGAATTTCATAATCGAAGGTGGCTCTTTTGTTTCTGATTAAAATGCTTGATTTTCTGAACATGTTTTCTTCTATTGGTCAACAAAAGTACAAATAACAAATGAATAATTCAAAAGTGATTTAAATTACTCCTTGACAGTTTCCAAAACCTTTCTTTCAAATATTTCTTCAAATATTATTTTTTACTTTTAAAATTATCAGTATATTTGTTGTCAATTATAAACAATCAACTTTAAGTTTATAATTGCAGGTTTAGAACATACCTGTTACTTGCAGGATATTTAATTGATAAAGAATGGATTCAGAAATTAAATTGACAATTACAGGGTTAGTATATAACCAAACTGTTGTTGGAACATACGGACTTGTGCTAAGCGAGGTGATTGGAAATCGTCGTTTTTCAGTTATGATAGGTGAACCAGAGGCGCAATCTATTGCATTGAAAATGAATAATAAGAAATCGCCGAGACCATTAACTCACGATTTGATAAAAAGTTTATTAAATTCGTTTGATGCTGATTTGCAAAAGGTATTGATTTATGATATGGTAAATGATGTGTTTTATTCCGAATTACACATTTTGAAAGATGGAAAATTGCTCATTATTGATGCTAGAACTTCGGATGCAGTAGCTCTTGCAGTTCGTTCCGATTGCCCCATTTACATCAAATCAGAAATCCTGGATATTGTCGGAACTGAATTTGAAGTACCACCAACCGAAGAATCTAAAGAAGTTATACCAGAAAATTACGAAGTTTTATCTAACGATGATTTAGATCTTCTGACTCTTGAAACACTAGAGGAAATGCTTGAATTAGCCATTACTAATGAAAATTATGAATCTGCAGTGAAAATTCGTGATGCCATCAAAAAGAAAAAACAATAATTTATAAAAAAAGTTTTTTAAAATTTACACTATCTAATATCATGAGTTTAAAGTTACGTTTGATAATAATGAATTTTCTCCAGTTTTTCGTTTGGGGAGCTTGGATGATGACATTGGGACATTATGGCTTTGTAGAAAAAAAATGGAATGGAGCTGAATTTGGATTAGTATTTTCCACTATGGGCTTTGCATCGCTCATCATGCCTACATTATTTGGAATTATTGCTGATAAATGGCAGGCTAAATATGTTTATGCTATCTTGCATTTGCTGTTCGGTGCAGTCATGTGTTTTCTGCCATTCATCGATGCACCGATGCCTTTTTTCTGGGTATTGTTCGTCGCCATGAGTTTTTACATGCCTACCATTGGACTGAATAATTCGATTGGTTTCAATGTATTGAAAAATGAGGGTAAAGATCCAACTACTTATTTTCCTCCTATCAGAGTTTGGGGCACAGTAGGCTTTATTGTTGCCATGTGGATCACCAATCTGTTCACAAAAGAGTGGGGTTTTGGCCAAAGCATAAAAGTGTCATTTTATATTGCCGCAATAATGGCCTTTGTATTGTCGGTTTTTTCTTTCATATTTTTACCCCTTGTAAAAAAAGATCCGAAAGGCTTAGCTTCAAGAACTTTGGTACAAAAATTAGGACTGGAAGCTTTCGTACTGTTCAAACAAAAAAAGATGGCACTATTCTTCTTTTTCAGTTTAATGTTGGGAGCAGCACTCCAACTAACGAATGCATATGGCGATGGTTTTCTTCAGGATGCCAATGTATTTCCAAAAGGGGGCATAATCAATAATTTTTCAACCATAATTTTGTCCATTTCTCAGATTTCCGAAACACTATTTATCCTAGCAATTCCATTTTTTATGAAGAAATTTGGTATCAAAAATGTTATGTTGCTTAGTATGTTAGCCTGGGTATTGCGTTTTGGCTTGTTTGGTCTGGCAGGAAATTCTGGCATTGGTTTCGGGTTAATCGTATCTTCGTGTATTATCTATGGGATGGCTTTTGACTTCTTCAATATATCAGGGGCATTGTTTGTTGAGAAAAATACCGACTCGTCCATACAATCATCTGCACAGGGAGTTTTTATGCTAATGACCAATGGAGTAGGAGCGGTATTGGGTAATATAATTGCCGGATTTGTCATTGCCAAGTGGTTTGAAGATCCGCTGACCCATGCTAAAAACTGGCCTGGAATCTGGTACTCTTTTGCAGGATATGCATTAGTTGTGGCTGTTTTGTTTACCATTTTCTTCAAATACAAGCATGATCCGAGTAAACTTGAAACAATAAATCATTAAAACAAAAAGAGTTGTACAATGGTTTGTACAACTCTTTTCTTAATTATAAACTACCGACTATAAACTACCGACTAGTATTCTGGCGGCATATTCAGCACTTCGTCGTACGTAAACACCGGTCCGTCTTTACAAACATAGGTTTTACCAACTGTGCAGTGTCCGCATTTGCCAACGCCACATTTCATTCTGTTTTCGAGGGTGGTGTAGATATTTTCGTTTTCAAATCCGTTTTTACCCAGAATCGGCATTCCCATTTTAATCAGAATCGGAGGTCCGGCAATGATGGCTACCGAGTTTTCGCTTTTGGGTGGATTTTGTTCCAGAATAGTGGGCACAAAGCCGACTAATCCTTTCCAGTCGGGAGTTTCGCCTCCTGGGTCAACGGTAAGGAAGAGATTTACATCCGAGCGGTTTTTCCATTCCTCCAGTTCTTCTTTGTACACCAAATCATTCACCGTGCGGGCACCGTAATAAATGGTGATATCACCGAATTTCTCGCGTTGATCCAACAAGTTCCAGATCAGGCAACGGAGCGGAGGAAGACCGATACCACCGGTAATGAACACGATGTTTTTGCCGTACCATTCTTCAATGGGAAACGTGTTGCCAAACGGTCCGCGCAGACCGATAATGTCATTCAGTTCGCAGTTTGCCAATGCTTTGGTAACCCGTCCGCTGCTGCGGAAAGTGCATTCCAGGTAGCCTCCGCGGGTAGGAGAGGAGGCAATACAAAAGGTGCTTTCGCCTTCGCCAAACACGCCGTATTCGGCAAATTGTCCGGCTTTGAACGAGAATTGTTCCGCATCTTTTTCGTCGACAAATTCCAACCGATACGTTTGAACAAGCGGAGCTTCTTCAATGATGTTGGCAATGCGCATTTTATAGGGAATATACTGATTTGCAGGTAGCCCCCCAACCCCCACAGGGGAAGTAAGAGTAGCTTCTTTATTCGTTTTATTTTCTTTTATATTTTCCATTTTATGATTAATTTCCGATAATATAAGTAATTTATTAAGTCCCCCTGTGGGGGATTTAGGGGGCTGTTACACTAAGAATATTTTGAAAAATATTCAAATGTGCCGGGCAAACGCGAATGCAACGTCCGCATCCCACACAACTTACGATACCCAGATTTTCCACTGAGTATTTAAATTTGTGCAATAGGCGTTGACGGCGGCGTTCAGTTTGGTTGGTGCGTGGATTATGTCCGGAAGTATGTTTGGTAAACAATCCGAAACCGCAGGCATCCCAGCAACGCAGTCGTTTTCCACTGTCCTGTGTTCCTTCATCCTGAATATCGAAACAAGTGCAAGTCGGACAGGCAAAAGCGCAAGCACCGCAGCCAAAACAACCCATCGAGGCATTTTTCCATTCGGCACTGTCGTAAGCGGTTTTGATGCGCTCTTTCACTTCGTCGATAGAAAAAACAGTAGTTATTTTTGCCAGAAACTCTTCTTTGCTTTTTTCTTCGCTTGCGGTGAATAAGGCTGATGAAGTTTCAATGGCTGCAGTTCCTTTTTCTGTCAGGACTTCCACGTAAACATTTTCGCCCATAACGGTTAGCAATACATCACTGCCGGCTGTGCTTCCCGGATTCAAACCCACCGAAGTACAGAAACAGGCGTCGTCGGCTTTGGCGCAACTAATGGCAATCAAAGTCGTTTTTTCCTTGCGCGCAGCGTAATAAGTATCCGGATTTTCTTTCAAAAAGAATTCGGTCAGGTAATTGAAAGCCGATGCATCGCACGGACGAAGTCCCCAAACCACCGTTTCGGGAATGGTGTGCAGGTTGTTGGTGATTTCAATACCATCTTGCGTTTTATTGAACGAAAACAATTCTTCCACTTTCGGGAACACAACCGATTTAGCCGAAAATCCGGTCTGGATATAATCGGTCGAAATCTGATCGTAGGATTGTACCGCTTCGAAAAACACTTTTCCGTTTTTCTTCAACACCGGAGCTATTACCATTTTCCCCGATTTGATCAGTTGGTCAAAAAATGCAGCCAGTTGGGACGATTTAATGTTATAAATGTTCATATATTTTCAGTTGACAGTTCATAGTTTATAGTTCATAGTTCATAGTTTTCTTCACTATAAACTACCCACTACTGACTATAAACTATTTTATAAATTGTTCTTTATCTCCGGGTTTAAAAGTATTCAGTGCATAACCGCTTTTGCACGAAAAGCCTGTTTTTGCTCCGAATTCGTCTTCAATTTCCTGATTCATTTTAGCGGTGAGCAAGTGAACCGGAATGCCGACGGGACAAATTCGTCCACATTCGCCGCAGTTAATGCAGCGTCCGGCAAGGTGCATGGCGCGCATAGTGTGCCATTCGAGGTTTCCGGTGGTTTGTGACGAAACCTTGATCCATTGAGGTTGGTTACTTTCAACGGTGCAGGTTGGGCAATAACACATCGGACAAACAGCACGGCAGGCATAACATTTTATGCAAGCCGAAAATTGTTCAGTCCAGTATTGCCAGCGCTCGGCACGAGTCATGGCATTCAACTGTTCGAGCAGTTTTTTGTCTTCATCGGTGTATTCTGGAAAATTAGCCTGAACATACGCTTCTACCTCATCCATAGTTGAGAAAACAACCACCTCGCCCTGAGCATTGATGGTGATAACTGTTTTCACAATATCGCCCAGTTGGTTTTCCGAAGTAAGTTGCACCAGCGAACGCAGTGTGGCAATATTGCCCAGAATACCTACTTTCTTAGCTTGTTTTATTTCAATTTTATGAAGATAAACAGCCAGGTTCCCTTTGCATGATGGTGTGAAAATAAGCTGCTCTATTTGCGACACGTTGTCGATGAAACAAGGTACAGGCAGCTTATGAATGGCTTCTTTGAACCCGATCATCAGGTTGATTGTTCCGTTTTCGAACAATTCGGCTACTTTATTTTGCAAGTTCTTCATCGATCATTTGGTTGGTGGTTTCTACATCAAGTTTTTTGAAATCGGTAAATGCGCCTTTCTCTCGTATTTTTTCGGTTGTTTCATCCACCAGTCCTGCCCATTTGGTACCTTCGGCTGCCGACACCCAAGAAAATGTGATACGGTCTGTATCAAATCCCATAAAGTCGAGCACGGAGCGGAACACAATCCAGCGGCGGCGGGCGTGAAAGTTGCCCGATGTGTAGTGGCAATCGTTGGGGTGACAACCCGAAACGATAATGCCGTCGGCACCGTTTTCAAATGCTTTCATCAGCAACATAAAATCAATCCGACCCGTGCACGGAAAGCGGATAATGCTTACGTTGGTCGCGTATTTTGTTCGGCTTGTTCCGGCAAGGTCGGCACCGGCGTAGGTACACCAGTTGCAGACAAAAGCCACTATTTTTGGTTCAAAATCCATGTTGATATGTTTTTATTTGGTTTCGCGAATTCAGATTCGCGTAAATTAAATACTTGTTTCTAAATCATGATTCGGGATTTGCCAGCCCCGGTTCATATGTTTTTTTCTAGAAATGCAATGAATGCTGCTTCCCTCGCATTTCCAGCTGCTTCCCTACCATTTATGGCTGCCTCCCTAATTTCTGAGTGCTTCCCTTGCATTTCCGGCTGACTCCCTACCATTTCTCCATGGGTCTGTACCATTTCTGTCTGCCGACATCGCATTTCCTCCTGCCTCCCTGGCATTTCGGTGCAGGTACATCGCATTTCTGCCTGCCTCCCTACCATTTCTGCACTTTTGAGCGGGATTTATGCGTTCAACAACGCCATTACTTCGGACATCATCTGTTCGTTGGAATAACCCTGCAAATCGATGGATTTATTGCGGCACATGGCCACACACGTTCCACAGCCCTGACAAAGTCCTGCATTGACTTTCGCTGCAACTTTAATTAGGTTGCCACCACGATCTTTGATTTCTTCGGTTTCGATAGCGTGGTACGGACAAACTTCCTGACAAAGCAAACAGCCTGTACAACTGGTAAAGTTAGGCGGTGCCTGACGGTTAACCACGGCCACGATTGGTTCGCGGGTTAACTCATTGCTCGAGAACAGACCTATGGCTTTACTGGCCGAAGCCGAGGCTTGCGAAACGGATTCCGGAATATCTTTGGCACTCTGGCAGGCTCCTGCCAACATGATGCCGGCAGTGTTTGTTTCAACCGGTTTCAGTTTCGGGTGCGCTTCGGCAAAGAATTTATGTTTATTGTAACTGATATGCAGTTTCTGAGCCAGTGATTCGGCTTCAATGTTGGCCACAACAGCTGTTGCAAGCACTACCATGTCGGCTTCAATATCCACCGGCTCGCTGTTCATCAAGGTGTCCACACCTTTTACAATGAGCTTTCCGTTTTTCTCGTAAATGCGCGAAACACGTCCACGAATATATTGCACTTCGTCTTCTTCAATGGCGCGGCGAACGAATTCGTCGTAATCTTTTCCGGTGGCACGAATGTCCATATAGAACACGTATGCCTTGCCTTCGTGGTTTTTGTGTTTGTACAACATGGCGTGTTTAGCCGTGTACATACAACATATTTTGGAGCAATATTCAATGCCTTTGGCTTTATCGCGCGATCCGGCACAAGCTACGAATACAATTTTTTCCGGGATTTTTCCATCTGATGGACGGCGAATTTCACCGGCAGTAGGTCCGGAAGCCGAAGCCAACCGTTCGAATTGCATTCCGTCAATAACGTCTTTGAATTTACCATAACCATATTCAGGAAAGAAGTCGGCATGTTTCAAATCGAAACCGGTAGCGGTAATAATAGCACCTACTTTTACATCAATAAATTCATCTACAGCATCATAATTGATAGCATCAGTAGGACATACTTTTTTACAAAGTCCACATTTTCCACCTTTTGTGAAATAAGTACAGTTCAAACGATCAATAACCGGTTTATTTGGTACGGCTTGTGGAAAAGGTGAATAGATAGCCGTGCGGAAACCCATGCCTTCGTTGAATTCATCCGGGATTTTCTTACTCGGACATTTTTGCCAGCATGCACCGCAACCGGTACATTTACTATAGTCCACGCTTTTGGCTTTCATCTTGATTTTTACATCAAAATTGCCCACAAAGCCCGAAACACTTTCCACTTCTGCATACGTATGCAAGGTGATATTTGGATGTTGTGCCACTTCCACCATACGTGGTGTCAGGATACATTGTGAGCAATCGAGCGTTGGAAATGTTTCCGAAAGCTGCGACATGTGACCGCCGATGGAAGGTTTCTTTTCCACCATAATCACCTGATGTCCGGCATTGGCAATGTCCAACGCAGCTTGTATTCCGGCAATTCCACCGCCAATAACCAGAGCCGTTTTGGTGACAGGAACTTTGATTGGAAATAATGCCGTATTTTTCTTTACTTTTTCTACCAATGTACGGACAATATCCAATGCTTTCTGAGTCGTTGCATCCGATTTCGGGTGAACCCACGAAACGTGCTCGCGGATATTCGCCATTTCGCAGAAATACGGATTGATGCCCGCTTTTTCGGCTGCCTTGCGGAACGTACCTTCGTGCATACGTGGCGAACAGGCCGCCACAACAATTCCGGTTAGTTTATGTTCTTTAATTGACTCAATAATGAGGGTTTGTCCCGGATCGGAACACATATATTTATAATCGACACTGAAAGCAACGCCCGAAAGCTTTCCGGCTTTCTCGGCTACTTTGGCTACATCAACTGTTGCCGAAATATTCTCGCCGCAGTGACAGATAAAAACTCCAATTCTTGCCATATCTTTTAAGCCTCCATTTTTACTATACAGTTAACTACTTTGTCGGTCGGCACATAATGCTTGTTCAGTCCAAGTTTATCGGCCGGAATACCCATGCTCAGTCCCAATGCCTGTGTAATGAACAACACGGGAATATTGATATCTTTTTTCAATTGTTTTTTGATTTCGGGGCGGCGCATGTCCAGGTTCATGTGGCACATGGGGCAAGCCACCACGATAGATTCTGCACCACGGTCGGCGGCGTCTTCAATGATTTTACCCGAAAGTTTAGCCACAATATCGGTACGTGAAACGGAAAGTCCCGCACCACAACATTCGGTTTTAAATGACCATTCGATAGGAGTTGCTCCGGCTTTAGCCATCACTTCGTCCATTTCCATTGGGTTTTCAATTTGCTTCACCGCTGCAATTTCTTTCGGACGGGTATACAAACAACCATAATAACAAGCTGCTTTTTGATTCAGTTTGTTGACGATATGTTGGTCCACCGTTGGGAAAATATATTTTTGAAGGAATTCAAAAACGGTCAGGATTTTTACGTCAGCACTCAACTTCAGATCAATAAAACCTTCTATTTTAGCTTTCACGGCTACATTATTGCTGATTTCATTTTTAGTTCCTGCAATGCGGCTATAGCAAGCTGCACATGGAACAACGATTTCTTCCAATCCTTGTTTTTCGGCCAATGCCAGGGTACGTGCCGGAAGTGCCAGTGCTAAATCGTGATTCAGATTGTGTGCCGCAGAAGCACCACAGCAACTCCAGTCTTTAATCACTTCGAGCGTCACGCCGCATTTTTCGGCTACAGCAAAAAGTGAATCGTTGTATTCTTTACTCGATCCTTCGAGCGAACAACCGGGATAATATCCTATTCGGAAGCCCCCTAAATCCCCCATGGGGGACTTAGAAATTGTTTCATTTTCAATATTTTGTGTTGTCATAAACTAATTAGATTATTTACGAGAATAAATCTTAAAGTCCCCCATGGGGGATTTAGGGGGCTTTATTTTCATTTATCCGTTTGAAAATTTTTGCAATCTCTTTCGTGTTTTGCACTTTATGTGGAAAAATAGCCAGTTTATCTTTTGCCGCCATCGAAGGTGCCAGCAAAACATCCTGCATCAAATTCAATGAACGGAGTTTGTAATCGATGGTCAACCCTACTTCATGAAGTTTTCCATTCAATTTTACTGAATCCAAAAATGCCTTGTGGAAACTCAGAATGTTTTTTGCTTTTGGGTTCACTTTATTCTGACGGAGCGATTCCTGACGCAGGTAATCCATTATTTTCGACAGTAAAACTTCCTGCGGACAACGACTGTAGCAAGTGTCGCAAGCCAGACAAAGCCAGATAGAAAGCGAGCTCAGGATTTTTTCTGCGTATCCGGGCATTTCTGCCTGTAACATGCGTAAAAGCTGGTTGGGCATAATGTCCATCTCTTCGTTGAGCGGACATCCGGCAGTACATTTTCCACATTGATAGCAATGCGAAACGGTCACTCCGGTTGCTTCTTCCACTTTTGATTTGAATGTGTCAGCGTGATGATGAGTTGATTCGTGCACGGTATATTATTAAATTAAAAGGATTATTATTTTATTCTAGCATGGAATTGTCTATATCTTATTTTAAATAAAACAAGAATAGATAGAATCTTTTATATTTATTGAAAGCTATGAAGAATAGATACTTTGCAAAGGAGAAATACTTTTCGGTAGGAAAGAGAAGAAGACTGTAGTTAATTCTTTTTGATTTAAAGGCATTATATTCTGGTGCTATAAATTAGTTTTACATTAAAAATTTCAATCTCAAACTGATAATACATAAATTAATTTGATTGATTTTTTCACAGCAAAAGTAATCAAATTAGAATGTCAATCAACAAAAATGACTTTGTTTTTTCGATAAAAAACATTAATATCTGCACAAATAATAATTAATTGTGCAAAATGTGTGAAGCATTATTGTGAATATTTTAATATCAGATTAAAATGACCGTGTTCGTACACAAAAATATAGTACTAATTTATAATACTTCATTTAATATATAATACTTCATTCGTTCATTTTTTTTTAAAGTAATCGTTTTGAAACGCAAAAAATATTATCTTTGGATTAAATTCACTTTTATGCTCGTATCATTCGACATTTTTTAAGCTCGTAAGTAAGCCTTTAAGGTATGAAATAGACCCTAAAGCAATTTAAAGTCTGAAGAACCAGTAATTTGGAAGATAAGGTACTAAAGGGAAAGTATATAATTGATTTATTTAAATTAAAACAGGAAAATATGTTTAATGATAAAATGAAAGTTGAAGAAAAAAGTAACTTAGTCCACATTCATGAGCAAGGTGTTTTTAACTGCCCTTCAAAAGTTGGGGGAATAGTATTTGAATTTTGTGATTTTGAAAATCCCATTCATCTCAAAGCACTTGTTGATTTACTGAATATGTATATGACGGATCCAATGGGGGATGCGCTGCCATTAAATAAGTCACAACAATTGCAATTGGTGGATGGATTGGCAAATCATTCAACCTCTTTTGTTCTTTTTGAAATATACGATGATATAATAGTAGGTTTTGCAACCTGTTTTATCAACTTTTCCACGTTTAAAGTAAAACCGTATCTGTACATTCATGATTTTTTTGTTCATCCAGATTATAGGGGAAAGGGACTTGCAACTAGTTTAATGCGGGAGCTTATTAGCATTTCCACTGAACGAAAATATTGCAAAATAACCCTTGAAGTGCGTGATGATAATTTTATTGCTCAGGGTTTGTATAAAAGACTTGGATTTGAAGAATGCAAACCGAATATGTTTTTTTGGACAAAAACTCTTTAAATCGTAAACATGTTAGTTAACCAAAATTCAATACCTGTTATTCCGAAAATTTCCTTTACTGTGCAACAATTTCTAGTTGCAATTATAGCAGATGGTATTAAGATGCCTGAAAATTTTGAAAACAGCCAGCAACATTTAAAAGCATATTGCGAAAATGAAAGTATGAACTACATTGTTTTAGTATCTAACCTTCGCCTGTTTTTTGGGTTAGTGGCCGATTATAATCAGACAAAAGATAATGTTTTGTATCATTTTTTGATGTTACAAGCAGCCAATTGTTTGTTGGATGAACAGGCATTTGCTTTGTTGCCTATTGTTCCACCCGAAGAAATCTGTGCTCACGATTTTGATTTATTTAGTTTTTCTACATCAGCCAATCACTACATCATAGTTGGAGGTCATTTAATCGGATTATAACAAATCAAGATGCAGCAAACTTCGTATAAAGCATTTCATACCTTGTGGACAAAGCCAGTTACCTCCAGTGGAAACCGTTTTGAGATGAACGATGCTGAAATGTTGACTATGATTGTGTCGGCACTCATGTGGCGAAAATACAATGGCTCGATTAAACTTTATACCGACAAAGAAGGCTATGATTTTGTAAGTAAAAATAATCTGTTTGAGTTATGGGATAATGGCATCGACACAGATATTTTGGAAAACAATTGTTACCCCATTGAGCCTCAAGTATTTTGGGCAGCAGGAAAACTAATAGCACTCGAAGGTTGCCAGACTCCTTGTGTAATGCTTGATACTGATTTAATTGTAATGAAACCTATTGCCAATCTGCTGGAAGAATCAGTAATAACTGTTTTGCATCCCGAAGCTTTAGAACCTAACGTTTACCTTTCACCCGATTTGTTGAAAAAACCTACCGGATTTACTTTTCCCGATTATTACAATTGGGGTGTTCTTCCTGCTAATACCGCCTTTGTTTATATCCGCGATGAGAAATTTAAACGGTTCTACATCGAAGAATCCAAACGATTCATGTTCCGAAATAATGAAATGCCCGCCGAAATGGTTTCACAAATGGTCTTTGCTGAACAGCGAATGTTAGCTATGTGTGCCGATCATTTTGGGTTGCCTGTAAACCATTTATTAATCGAACCCTTTTCACTATCAAACGAACTCGTTATTCACCTCTGGGGCTTTAAAGAATCACTCCGAAAAAGTAACAACCTCCAGACTCTTTTCGCCAAACAATTGTTAGCCAAGGTAATTGGTGAGCTAATAAATTTTCCCTTTTTTAAACGGTATGTTGAGACACATTATCCGGATTTTTTGATAACTGACAATCGTCTTGTTTATGGGAAATTGCTCTAAACTTATTGAAACTTCTTTTTTTAAATGAGATAAATAGCAAAAACGTATAAAATATTCTTTCTCAACATTGAGAAAGCATTTCAAACGTATTTTTACTCCTTTCTCATTAATGAAACGAATATTTTCATCATTCTTGTTCACTTAAACTGCTCATCGGAGCATAATTTATCTACCGGCAGATTCTTGTTTTTTTTCAACCAACCAATTTTTACATTTTCACGGTTATCGTATCCCGGATAAAAAGGTTTTATGTCAATCAGCGGCGTTTCGTTGAGCATATCCACTTGTTCAATGAGCAGAACATTGCCATCAATTTTGATGAGTTTTACTGTTGAAACGCCTATAACATTGGATCGTTTGGGTGCTTTGGTGGCAAAAATATCCTGTCAGGTTTTTGGTTGCACTATTAATCGAACCATCCTTCGCTACTTGTTTTAGCAGACGAATCTGGATACTACCGGGTTAATTATAGTAAAACATGAGTACTTGTGTATAAAGAGTAGCTCCAATGCGAGACCTAAAATAAAAGATATTTTTGAAAATGACAAGGTAACTCGATTGGGGAAATAAGCTGATGGATTGAAAAATTCATTTGTAGTGAAAAAATGTGGGGTAAAGTTAACTCAAAACCGCTTGCAGAGCCAGTTTTCATCGGCTTGAGTTAATATATTGTGCGATAAACGGTTTATTCTCAACCGGCAAGCCTGTAAAAATAAATTTGAAGCTTGTGAGTTAAATATTTTGTGTTTAGAAAAAAAAGTAAAAATTGTAAATACAAATAAATCAAGCGGTTAAAACTTACATATTGTAATAATTACAACTTAATTTCGTGTTTTTAATAAAATATAAAGCAAAAAAGTGATCATATCATTTTTAAATTCAAATAATATAACATATATTTGTACAAAAATTTTTGCTGTTGACCTGTAATGAGGAGTATTTCGATTTAAGACTTGTAGATTGGCTTTCTATCGTATAAAATCAAAATAATACCCTATGAACATTTTCCTAAAATCACACCCCGAAAAGCATCGGGTTGAAAAGAAATCTCTGTTGAGACAACAGACCGCTCCTTGCGCCATCCGTGCGCACCATTTTCCACGTATTGCCAACCATTGTGGCTGCATTTCGCCGGAAAATTATTCGCAATAAAAACATATAAGCAAGCAAACCCATCTACCGACTCATACTGAGCCGCAAGGGATGTGTTATTCCAATCTAAAATACGTGCAAACGAATTAAAAGGTTTCGCAAACAAAATAAAATGACCTACAAACGAATCAAAATGCTTCGCAAATGAAATAAAATGACGTGCAAACTAATCAGAAGGCTTCGCAAACAAATAAAAATGACCTACAAATGAATTAAAAGAATCTGCAAACGAATAAAAATGCTTTGCAAACCAATCAAAAATAACCAATTAACAAATTTATTAATTACTAACTATTAATTTTAACGCCATGACTCTAGTTCAAATTAGAAAACTGAAAATGTATCTGGCAATACGAGTGTTGCTCAGAGCTAACCCCGACATTTTGGCTAAACTGCCAAACGCAGAAGAGTATTTAACCGCACTGGATGCAGCCATACTGGACATCCAGACCTACAGTGCCAAGCAACAGCAAGGCATTGATGAAATTCTGGACTTGGAGAAAAAACAGAAAGCTCAACTGATTGCTGATTTGATGGAAACCCAACGGCGAATTCAAGCCTATGCCGCTCACCAAAAGATTGACACGCTGCTGAACATGCTCAAACTTTCAGAAAACTACCTGAACCGACTCGAAGATGTAAAGCTGATTGAGTTCGGCAAAAGTATTCACAGCAAAGCCAATGAGCTACTCACCGACCTGAGCCTTTATGGAATAACACCTGTAACACAAACTGCCCTGCTGAACGATATTACGCAGTATGAGACCCTGATACTTCAAATATCCAATGCAAAACAAGGTAAAAAAGACGTGACCGGTACGCTAAACGAAAGTTACAAGGTTGCCGATAACGCCGTGTCGAATCTGGACAAACAAGTGGAGCTTGTACACATCAGCAATCCGGGGTTTTATGCCGACTACAAAGCGTTGCGCAAAGTGGATGTGCCTACGGGTGTAATGCAACTGGTAGCTAAAATACTCGATGCCGTAACAGGCGCTGGCATACCCAATGCCACCATTACGCTGACGCAAACAGATGCTACTGCTGACCCGATAGTGAAGCAAACGGCCGATAAAGGAGGATTCCAAATTAAATCGCTCCCCAACGGTATTTATGGCGTAACGGTAGTAAAACTTGGCTACCTGACCCAAACGCTGACCATCATTATTACCGGCGACGAACCGTATAGTTTGGAGGTGAAGATGGTGAAGGGGTGAGAGAAAGATTAATTGCACATACTCTTTGGTGGGTATGTGCAATTAAATGGAGAAGAATGTATATTTTGTGTTAGGGGCAGTGTTCTTAAAAACATCTAAAAATATTAATTTAAAAACAAGTAAAATGAAAAAAACAACTTTTATAACCGCACTGATTGTGGTTACAGCTTTAACTGGCATTTTGTTTTCAGCATGTGAAACGAAAACAATAGAAGTTCGTGAAGAAAAGTCCAATTTGAAAATCACCGAATCAGGACAAGGAATTTTTGAAATAATGGAGCCTAAAATCTCTGAGAAGAAAAATGTCAACAAAAGGATGAAAAGTGCAAGCATACCGGAATTTATATGTGGGACAATACAAATACCCAAAATTCTAAAAGAACTAAACAGAAATGACATTTACGCTAGCAATATCAAGCTGGAAGTAAATGCCAGTTTACAAGCATACGGATTTACAGGGTCAATGGGGAAAAAAGA
>Ga0209123_1001184_pt1 | contig 26997 bp, 27 predicted proteins | sample BarGraIncu00431A_FD_184500 | JGI IMG/M metagenome (GOLD analysis project Ga0209123, IMG submission 184500) | Arctic peat soil microbial communities from Barrow, Alaska, USA - Barrow Graham LP Incubations 004-31A (SPAdes) (version 2) | ecosystem: Environmental > Terrestrial > Soil > Wetlands >...
GCGCGGTAGGCCGCCTTCCGGGCATCGGTGAGCTCGCGGTCGAAGCCGTCGTAGCCGGAACTCGGGTCCCGGCCGGCGGCAACGTGGCGCGCCTCGACCTCCTCCGGCGTCGAGAAGGACTCGTAGGCGTACCCCGCCTCGAGGAGGCGCGCGGCGACGTCGCGGTACCGGTCCATCCGCTCGGACTGGCGGTATGGGGCGTACGGCCCCCCGACCTCGACCCCCTCGTCCCAGTCGAGGCCGAGCCACCGCATGGTGTCCAGGAGTTGGAGGTAGGACTCCTCGGAGTCACGCGCCGGGTCCGTGTCCTCGATGCGGAAGACGAATGTCCCCCCGGTGTGCCGCGCGAACGCCCAGTTGAACAGGGCGGTGCGGACCATGCCGACGTGGGGGGCGCCAGTGGGTGAGGGGCAGAAGCGCACGCGGGGGGGTGCGGCCGGGGATACATTCGAGGCAGTCATGATGGATCCATCGTATTGGGTCCGATCCCCACCATTCCCGGGAGCCCGCGTGACCATCGACTTCGACTCCTTCACCCCCGACGCGTTGCGCCGCCACCCGACCGAGAAGTGGTGCGAGCCCGACGTGATCGGCGCGGGGGTGGCGGAGATGGACTTCGGCGTCGCGCCCGAGGTGGCGGCGGCGGTGCGCACGGCCGTCGACGCCGGCGCGCTGGCCTACCCGACCCCCCGCCAGGAGGAGGCCGCGCGGGCCGCCTGCGCGGGCTGGTTCGGGCGCACCACCGGCTGGGAGATCGGCCCCGGCAGGGTGCACCTCACGGCGGACGTCCTGACCGCCCTCACCCTAGTCCTGGACCACCTGGTGCCCGCGGGCGCGCCGGTGGTGCTCCCCGTCCCGAACTACATGCCATTCCTCTCGTTGCCGGAACTGTTCGGCCATCCCGTGCTGCGGGTCCCCGGGATCACGGACGCGGCCGGGCGGTACACCATGGATCTCGACGGCATCGACGCCGCGTTCAGGGCCGGCGGGCGGCTCCTCATCCTCTGCAACCCCCACAATCCGGTGGGGCGCGTCTACGACCGCGCCGAACTGCTGGCGCTGGCCGCGGTCGTGGACGCCAACGGCGGGCGCGTGTTCAGCGACGAGATCCACGCGCCACTCGTGCTCGACCCCACCCGCCGGCACGTCCCCTACGCCGCCGTCGACGACGTGACCGCGGGCCACGCGATCACGGCGGCGGCGATCTCGAAGGGCTGGAACGTCCCCGGCCTCAAGTGCGCCCAGCTGATCATCTCGAACGACGCCGACGCGGCCCGCTTCGCACCCGTCGCGCGGTTCGCCGCGCATCAGGCCTCCACGCCCGGGATCATCGCCACGGCGGCCGCGTACGACGACGGCGGCCCCTGGCTCGCGGAGGTGGTCGAGTACCTCCGCGGCAACGCGGCCCATCTCGGTGACCTGGTACGGCGCCAGCTGCCCGGCGTCGGCTACTGGCAGCCGGAGGGCACCTACCTCGCCTGGCTGGACACCCGCGGCCTCGCCCCGGAGGACCCCAGCCGGTTCTTCGCCGACCACGCAAGGGTCCTCACGACCAACGGCGCGGCCTGCGGCGCCCCCCGCTTCACCCGGTTCAACTTCGCGATGGCCCGCCCCACCCTGGACCAGGCCCTCGCCCGGATGGGCGAAGTGCTGCGGTAGGGCTCAGCGCCGCACGACCGGGTTGCCGAACCGCCCGATCCCCTCGACCTCCACCTCGACGCGCTGGCCGGCCTCGATCGGCCCGACCCCGGCGGGCGTGCCGGTGAGGATCACGTCCCCGGGCAGCAGGGTGAAGATGCCCGAGACGTACTCGATCAACTCCGGGACCGTGAAGATCAGTTGGGAGGTCCGGCCGTCCTGGCGCAACTCGCCGTCCACCCATGCGCGCACCGCGAGGTCCGTGACGTCCAGGTCCGTCTCGATCCACGGCCCGAGCGGGCAGGAGGTGTCGAACGCCTTGGCCCGCGTCCATTGCGAGTCGGAGCGCTGCACGTCCCGGGCGGAGACGTCGTTCGCCACGGTGTAGCCGTAGATCACGTCCGCGGCCCTCGCGGCCGGCACGTATTTGCACATCCGCGAGATCACGACCGCGAGCTCCGCCTCGTGGTGCACCTCGCGCGAGTACGGCGGCAGCACGATCGGGTCATCCGGCCCGATCACGGCGGTGTTCGGCTTGAGGAAGACCAGCGGCTCAGGTGGGAGTTCGTTGCCCATCTCGGCCAGATGCGCGGCGTAGTTCCGCCCGATGCCCACCACCTTGGAGCGCGGGATCATCGGCGAGAGCAGCCGCACCTCCCCCAGGGGGACGCGCTCCCCCGTGGTGTCCCAGGAGTCGAACAACGGGTCCGAACGGAGGACCACCAGGTCCTCGCCGTCGAGGATTCCGTAGGCCGGGAGTTCACCCTTGACAAAACGCGCCACCTGCATCCCCCAAGGCTACTTGTAGCCTTGACCTCGTGGAGGTCCTGTCCGACTGGCGCCCGCGCGAGGCGGCGCACCGCGACCGCGCCGAGCGCCTGGGGGCGTCGCGGCGGTGGCGGGTCGGGCGCGGCATCGCCGACCCCGTGGACGACTTCCTCTGGGACTACTACGCCGTCAAGCCGCGCGACCTCGTGCGCTGGCACCCGGGGGCCGGCGTCGCGATCGCCGACGACGGGACCCTGGGCTGGCGCGAAGGGGCGCGGTGGGCGAAGCGGGTGGCGACGGCGTCGGGAACGGCCGTCACGCTGGACGTCACCGCTTTCATGGCCGACCGCGGCGAGGGCGTGGGGTGGATCCACCGGCTGCTCGCGGCCGTCGAGTCACGTCCGGGCAACTTCGGGTGTCTGGGTTGGCACGAGTGGGCGATGGTGTACCGCCAGGAGCGACACCGCCACCCCCTGCCGCTGCGGCTCGGCCAGGACGGCACGGATGCGGTGGTCGAGGCAGCGCAGGTCCGCTGCACCCACCACGACGCCTTCCGGTTCTTCACCCCGGCCGCGGCACCGTTGAACCACCTGCAGCCGACTCGGGCGCTCCAGCCCACACTCGAGCAGCCCGCGTGCCTGCACGCGAACATGGACTGCTTCAAGTACGCGCGCAAGCTCGGACCCGCCTGTCCCGGCGAGCTGCTCCTGGACACGTTCGAACTCGCGGGTCGCATCCGCCGCCTCGACATGGCGGCCTCCCCCTACGACTGCACCTCGCTCGGGCTGGAGCCCGTCCCGGTGGAGACGGCCGCCGGGAGGGCGAGCTACGTCGCGGCGCAGCGGGGCTTCGCGGCGCAGGCCCACGACCTGCGCCGTCGGCTCCTTGGGATCACCGCGACCCTCGTGGGTGCCACAATGAACCGGTGACCACACCCGCCCTCAACCTGCTGCTCGACGACCTGGTCGACCTGGGCGAGGGCCCGGACACCGCCGACGCGCTCTACATCGCCTTCCACGCCTGGGCCGAGTCCACCGGCCGGCCACTCTATGAACACCAGGACGAGGCGCTCGCCGCCCTCCTCACCGGCAGCCACGTCATCGTGGGGACCCCCACCGGCTCCGGGAAGTCGGTCATCGCCCAGGCGGCGCACACCGTGGCGCTCGCGCGGGACCTGCGCACCTACTACACCGCCCCGCTGAAGGCGCTCGTCTCGGAGAAGTTCTTCGACCTGGTCGCGCTGTTCGGCGCCACGAACGTCGGCATGATCACCGGCGACACCGCCATCAACACGGACGCCCCGATCATCTGCTGCACGGCGGAGATCCTCGCCAACCAGTCCCTGCGCGAGGGCAGCGCGCTGGACGCCGGCGTCGTCGTGATGGACGAGTTCCACTTCTACGCGGACCCCCAGCGGGGCTGGGCGTGGCAGGTTCCGCTGCTCGAACTCACCGGCGCCCAGTTCGTGCTGATGTCCGCCACCCTGGGGGACACCACCTTCCTCGCCGAGGACCTGCAGCGGCGCACCGGCCGCGAGGTGGTCACCATCGCAGCGGTGCATCGGCCGGTCCCGCTGTCCTACAGCTACTCGTTGGAGCCACTCCAGGACGTTCTCATGGAGTTGGTGAACACCCACCGCTCCCCCGCCTACGTGGTGCACTTCGCGCAGCGCGACGCCGTGGAACGGGCGCAGTCCCTCACCTCCGTCCAGGTGACGTCCAGGGCGCAGCGCGATGCGATCGCCCGGAAGATCGCGGGCTTCTCCTTCGCGCGCGGCTTCGGTGCCACCCTCTCGCGCCTGCTGCGCCTCGGGATCGGGGTCCACCATGCCGGGATGCTCCCCCGGTACCGCCGCCTTGTCGAGCAGCTGACGCAGGAGGGACTGCTCTCGGTGGTGTGCGGCACGGACACGCTCGGGGTGGGCATCAACGTGCCGATCCGCACGGTGGTGTTCACGTCCCTGACCAAGTATGACGGCGAGCGCACCCGCCACCTCACAGCCCGCGAGTTCCACCAGATCGCCGGCCGGGCCGGGCGGGCCGGCTTCGACACGGTCGGCGAGGTCATCGTCCAGGCGCCGGACCACGTGATCGAGAATGCGAAATCGCTCGCCAGGGCGGGCGACGACGAACGCAAGCGCCGGAAGATCGTGCGGAAGAAGGCGCCGGCAGGCGAGGTCAACTGGACCGACAAGACGTTCGAGCGGCTGCGGGACGCCGAGCCCGAGCCACTCACCAGCCAGTTCCAGGTGAACCACGCCATGGTCCTCAACGTGATGGCGGGACCGGGCGACCCCGTGGCGCACCTTGCGCGGCTGCTCACCGACAACCATGAGCCGGCCACGGACCGCAACCCGCACCTGCGGCGCGCCGTCGGCATCTACCGCTCGCTGCGCCAGGCCGACGTGGTCGAGCACCTCAGCAGCGCGGCGGCGGGGGGCGGTCCGCGCCTGCGACTCACGGTGGACCTGCCCGACCAGTTCGCGCTCAACGCGCCCCTGTCGCCGTTCGCACTCGCGGGCATCGAGCTCCTCGACCCGGACTCGCCGACCTTCGCCCTCGACGTCGTCAGCGTCATCGAGTCCACGCTCGAGGACCCGCGGCCGCTGCTCTACGCCCAGGCGAAGGCTGCCCGGGGGGACGCGGTTGCCGCGATGAAGGCCGAGGGCATGGAGTACGACGCGCGCATGCAGGCGCTCGAAGAGGTCACCTGGCCGCGGCCGCTGGCCGAACTGCTCACGGCGGCGCTGCACGAGTACGCGCACACGAACCCGTGGGTGCTGGAGTATGAGCTCAGCCCCAAGGCGGTGGTGCGCGAGATGGTGGAGAACGCCATGACGTTCTCCGACCTGATCGCCCGCTACCAGGTGGGCCGGAGCGAGGGCGTGGTGCTCCGGTACCTCTCCGACGCCTACCAGGCCCTGCGGCAGGCGGTCCCCGAGTCGGCGCGCACCGAGGAGGTCGCCGCAATCACCCACTGGCTGGGCGCGCTCGTCCGCTCGGTCGACTCCTCGCTGCTGGACGAGTGGTCCGCCCTCCACGAGGCGGACCTGGAGCCGGCCGTCCTCGGGGTGGAGGTGGCGTACGGGGCCGACGACGACGGCGTCGTCGCGTTTTCGCGCAACCGCCACGCGTTCCGGATCGCGATCCGTGCGGCCCTCATCCAGCGGGTGGAGGCGCTGGCGCGCGAGGACTACGCGACGCTCGGGAGCCTCGACGCCCCCCTCGGCTGGGACGCGGAGCACTGGCGGCTGGCCGCCGACCCCTACTGGCACCGGTACGACTGGATCGGCACGGGGCCGCAGGCGCGGGCGGCGGCGCTGGTGGAGTTCCTGGAACAGCCGGGGCCGGCGGACTGGGAGGTCACCGGACTGCGCCACGAGGAGGGCCGCGAGTCGTGGATCGTCCGCCAGCGCCTCGACGACCCGCTGGGCGACGCCGACTGGGAGCTGGCTGCGCGGGTCGACGTGACGGAATCGGACCGCGACCAGGTGGTGCGAGTCGGGGACATCGCCCTCGGGGAGCTGGGGTAAGGCAAGCCTTGGGTGACACCCCCCGCGGCGGTGCCTACCGTGGAGGCGTGACCACCACGACGTCCCGGAGCACCGCGAAACAGCCGGACTCCGTCTCCGCGAAGCTCAACAAGCTCCGCGCCGGCGTCCTGGGCGCGAACGACGGCATCGTGTCCGTCGCGGCCACCGTGATCGGCGTGGCCGCGGCCACCCACTCCATCCCCGTGATCGCCACCGCGGGCTTCGCGGCCCTCAGCGCGGGCGCCTTCTCCATGGCGACCGGCGAGTACATCTCCGTCTCCACCCAGCGTGACACCGAATCCGCCATCGTCGCGCGCGTGGCACGGGCCTCGCGGGACAACCACGGCGAGCTCGTGGCCACCCTGGAAACCGACCTCGAACGCCGCGGGGTCTCTCCCGAGCTCGCCAGGGTTGCGGCGGCGGAGATGACCACGCACAACGCCATCGGGGCGCTCTCCGCCATCGAGGGCATCGACCCCGACGACCTCGTGAACCCGTGGCACGCCGCATGGGCCTCGTTCTTCTCGTTCATCCTCGGCGCCTCGCTGCCAATCGCCGCGATCCTGCTCTTCCCCGCCGCGATCCGGATCCCGGCGACGTTCGCGATGGTGCTCGTCGCCCTCGTCCTGACGGGGTTGGTCTCCTCCACCCTCGGCAATGCGCACCGCGGCCGCGCCGTCGTCCGCACGGTGCTCGGCGGGGCGCTCGGCATGATCGTCACCTACGGCGTCGGCTCGCTGTTCAACGTCCCGGTCTAGGGCCGCCGGTGCCGCGCTAGGCTCGTGGGGTGAACGGGATCCCGGAGCAATGGCGCGCCCTCGAGGAGCGGGTCGCGCGCGCGTGCGGCGTCGTCGGCCGTGATCCCGCGTCCGTGCGGGTGCTGGCCGCCGTCAAGACCCAGGATCCCGAGCGGATCGCCGAGGTGCTCGCCTGCGGCGCGCGCCTCCTCGGGCACAACCGGGCACAGGAGATGGCCGACGTCGTCCCGCGGGTGCGCGCCCTGTGGCCCGGCGATTTCGAGAATCACTTCATCGGGGCGCTGCAGACGAACAAGGTCAACCAGGTCATGCGGTACGTGACCTGCGTGCAGTCGGTTGACCGTCTGGACCTGGCGGGGAAGCTCTCCCGCGCGGCGGCGGGAGAGGGCCGCGTCCTCGATGTGTTCGTCGAGGTGAACTCGTCGGGCGAGGAGACAAAGGCCGGTGTCACCCCCGACGGCGCAGTCGCCCTCTGCGGCGCCGTGGCCGCGCTCGAGGGGCTGCGGCTGCGGGGCCTCATGACCGTGGGCGCCAACTCCCCCGACCTCGACCTGGTGCGCGAGAGCCACGAGTTGCTGGCGCGCCTCTCCGCGGACGTAACGTCGTCGGGGTTGCCCGGCACCAGCGGTGCGGGTGAACTATCCATGGGGATGAGTCGCGACCTCGAGGTCGCGATCGCGGCGGGTGCCACCATGGTCCGCGTCGGTACCGCGCTGTTCGGCGCGCGACGACCGGCGGTGTGACGTCCCCGTCTACCGGTGCCGCTTCTGGATGGCCGCCCACTCGTCCCGCAACCCCACCGTGCGGTGGAACAGGAGGGGATCGCGGGGGTCGTGCGCGAAGTAGCCGAGGCGCTCGAACTGCACGACGGCGCCCGGCGGGGTCTCCGCCAGCGCCCCCTCCACCTTGCACCCCGTGAGCAGTTCACGTGACGCCGGGTTGAGGTCGTCGGCCGGGTCGCCGGTCGCCTCGCCGGGGACGGCCGCCGTGTACAGACGGTCGTAGAGCGCCACGCGGGCGTCCACGGCGTGGGCCGCGGACACCCAGTGCATGGTCGACTTCACCTTGCGGCCGTCGGGGGCACTGCCGCCCTTCGTCTCCGGGTCGTAGGTGGCACGCACCTCGAGGACACGGCCCGACTCGTCCTTGAGCACGTCGGTGCACCGCACGAGGTACGCACCCCGCAACCGCACCTCGCGCCCCGGCGCCAGGCGGAAGAACTTCGGCGGCGGCACCTCGGCGAAGTCCTCCTCCTCGATGAACAGCTCGCCGGCGAAGGGCACCACCCGCACGCCGTCGTCGGCGTTCTCCGGGTTGTTGCCCAGCTCGAACCACTCGACGACCGGGCGGCGGTCGGCGTCCACCGGCCAGTTCGTCAGCACGAGCCGCAGCGGGTGCAGCACCGCCATGCGGCGCAGCGCGGTGCGGTTCAGCTCCGTCCGCACGAAGGACTCGAGCAATTCGATCTCGTGGCGGCTGTTGGTGCGCGAGACCCCGATGAATGAGCAGAACTCGCGGATGGCGGACGCAGGGTAGCCGCGGCGGCGCAGCCCGCGGAGCGTGGGCAGGCGGGGGTCGTCCCAGCCGTCCACGACGCCGTCGGCCACGAGCGCGGCGAGCAGCCGCTTCGACATGACCGTGTGCGTGAGCTCGAGGCGCGCGAACTCGGTCTGCCGCGGCTGGTCCGAGGGCAACGGGAGGTGCTCGAGGAACCAGTCGTACAGGGGCCGGTGGCTGTCGAATTCGAGCGTGCAGAAGGAGTGGGTGACGCCCTCGAAGGCGTCACTCTGCCCGTGCGCCCAGTCATACGTCGGGTAGATGCACCACTCGTCGCCGGTGCGGAAGTGGTGCCCGCGGCGGATTCGGTACATGATCGGGTCCCGCAGCTGCATGTTCTCGTGGTTCATGTCGATGCGGGCCCGCAGCACCCGCGAACCGTCGGCGAACTCCCCCGCCCTCATCCGGCGGAACAGGTCGAGGTTCTCCTCGGGGCCGCGGTCGCGGAACGGGCTCTCGATGCCGGGCTTGCCGAAGCCACCTCGCTGCGCCGAGATGGCGTCGCCATCCTGGTCGTCGACGTAGGCCAGGCCCCGCATGACCAGGTGTTCGGCCCATTCGTACAACTGCCCGAAGTAGTCGGACGCGTGGAAGACCCCGGCGGGCCGGAATCCCAGCCACTCGACGTCCTCGGTGATGCCCTCGACGAAGTGGATCTCCTCGGTGTCGGGATTCGTGTCGTCGAAGCGGAGGTTGCACGTGCCCCCGAACTCGGCGGCGATCGAGAAGTCCAGGGTGATCGCCTTGGCGTGGCCGATGTGCAGGAAGCCATTGGGTTCCGGGGGGAAGCGCGTCTGCACCCGGCCACCGTAGGTGCCCCGCTGCATGTCCTGACGGACGAGGTCACGGACGAAGTCGCTGGCGGGGACGGGAGCGGCTGGCTGGGTCACGATCGAATTTAGCACGTCGGGACGGGCCTTCCCGAACTGCCCGTGCCGGCCGCCCGCCCTGCCGGCAGTGGTGCGCGAGACGGGACTTGAACCCGTACGTCCGAGGACACTGGAACCTAAATCCAGCGCGGCTGCCAATTACGCCACTCGCGCCCGCCCGCCAATTCTAGAGGGAGTCAGCCGACAAGGTCGCGGCGCAGCCGCTCGACGTGCCCGGTCGCCTTCACGTTGCGGTACACGTGGCTCACGGTCCCGTCCTTCGCGACCACGAAGGTGGAGCGGATCAGGCCGACGCTCACCTTCCCGTAGAGCCTCTTCTCGCCCCACGCCCCGTAGGCCGCGGCGACGGCGTGGTCCGGGTCCGAGGCCAGCGTGAAGTTGAGGCCCTCCTTCTCGGCGAACGTCGCGAGCCGGGCGGGCTGGTCAGGCGAGATGCCGACGACGGTGTAGCCGCTCCCCTGGAACGAGTTGAGGGTGTCCCGGAAGTCACAGGCCTCCGTGGTGCACCCGGGCGTCATCGCCGCGGGGTAGAAGTACACGACAACGCCGGTCCCGGCCCCGGAGACCAGCTCCGACAGGGACACCTCGCCGCCCGGCGTCGCGAGGGTGAACGGTGGCGCGGGCTGTCCGACCTCAAGTGGCATGAGTGCTCCTCTTCTCGCCGTCCACGGTACAACATGGATGATCCGAAGATCACAGTGCGGGGGCACCCCGGGCATTTGTCGCGTGGGCCCAACGCTGGTAACGTCTCTGGAGCCGCAATGCGCCATTAGCTCAATTGGCAGAGCAGCTGACTCTTAATCAGCGGGTTCGGGGTTCAAGTCCCCGATGGCGTACCAGTGAGGGGCCGGGGATCACGCCCGGCCCCTTTTTTGCGCCCAGCGGTCACCCACAATGGCATGTCGTGGGACTGGCCGGCGTGAGAAGGTGGGACCATCCCGACGCGATGGAGGCGAGCGTGGCTGGACTGGCGAGCGGCGACCAGGGGCCGTGGCTGACCCCGTACGATCTTGACGACGTACGCCGCAAGGTGCCCATGGTCTACATCGAGGCCGTGCCGCTGCGGCTCGGTCCGGACGGCGACCTCGAGTTCGTGGGCATGCTGCTGGGCGCCACCCACGAGAGCGGGCTGCAGCGCTCCTTCGTCTCCGGGCGGGTGCTGTTCCACGAGACACTCCGGGAGGCGCTGACCCGCCACCTGGAGAAGGATCTCGGCGCGATGGCGTTCCCGCGGCTGCCCGCGAGCCTCCAGCCGTTCACGGTCGCGCAGTACTTCCCGACCCCGGGCTACGGGTTCCACGACCCCCGGCAGCACTCCGTGGCGCTCGTCTACGCCGTGCCGATCGACGGCGAGCCCGCCCCCCAGGACGATGCCCTGGACTTCTCGTGGTTCACGCCGGAGCAGTCGCAGGACCCGCTCCTGCAGGGGGAGATGGTCGACGGCCACGCCCAGTTGCTGAACCTGCTGCTCGCCGCACTCGGCAAGCTCGCATGAGCGCCCCCGAGCGGCAGGAGGACATGCCGGCGGTCGGGCTCGATCTCCTGGTCGTCGCGGTCTTCGCCGTCCTCGGCCGCGCGAGCCACGGGGAGTCGCTGGCCGTGGGCGACGTCGTCCACACCGCGCTGCCGTTCTGGGCCGCCGCGCTCGTCACGCACCTCGCGTTCCGCTTCGGCCGCCGGAGCACGCGCTCGCCGGCGGTGGGAGCGATCGTGTGGCTGGCGACCTGGGGTGGCGGCATCCTGCTGCGCCTCCCGCTCGGCGACACGGCCGAGTGGCCGTTCGTGCTGGTCGCGGGCTGGATACTCGCGGCGGGCCTCGTCGGCTGGCGCCTCGTCATGCTCCTTGCCGGGCGATCACCGAGGCGATCTCGTCCGACAGCGCCCTGAAGGCCTGCCCGCGGTGGGAGATCGCGTTCTTCTCGTCCGCGGTGAGTTCGGCCATCGAGCGTGCGCTCCCCAGCGGCCGGAAGATGGGGTCGTAACCGAAACCGCCGGTCCCCGAGGGCACCTCGAGGAGCGAGCCGCGGATCTCGGCCGTCTCCACGTACTCCTCCCCCGACGGCGTCGCGAGCGCCGCCGCGCACACGAACCGTGCGCCGCGGTGGTGCGGGGGGACGTCAGCGAGCTGGGCGAGCAGGAGGTCGAGGTTCGCGACGTCGTCGCCGTGGCTTCCCGCCCAGCGCGCCGAGAAGACGCCGGGGGCGCCCCCGAACACGTCGACGACAAGACCGGAGTCGTCGGCGACGGCGGGCAGGCCCGTGGCCCGGGCGGTCTCCCGGGCCTTCAGGAGGGCGTTCTCCTCGAACGAGACGCCGTCCTCCACGGGAGCCGGGAGCCCCAGGTCACCGAGTCCGATGATGACCCGCGTGTCGAAGCCCACGATCGCGCGGGTGAGGATGGCGCGCAGCTCCGCCACCTTGTGCGTGTTCGCGGTGGCGAGCACGAGCCTCGCACCGCGAGGAACCCTCCGCATTGCACTGGGAGCACCGGGCTGCTGATTCATGAGGCCGCCCTCGTAGCCGTCGGTGGTCACGCCGTTCCTGCCAACACGTCCCGCTGGATCCTGGTGAGCTGGGCGGTCCCGGCCACCGCCAGGTCGAGCAGGGCGTCGAGCTCCGACCTGTCGAACGGCGCCCCCTCGGCGGTTCCCTGCACCTCCACGAAGGTGCCGGCGCCCGTCATCACCACATTCATGTCCGTGTGCGCCCGGACGTCCTCCTCGTACGGCAGGTCGAGGCAGGGAACGCCGTCGATGATCCCCACGGAAACCGCGGCCACGGAGTCCGTGATGACCGCGGCCCCCGGGCGCACGAGCCCGTGGCGGGCGCCCCACGCCACGGCGTCGGCGAGCGCCACCCACGCCCCCGTGATCGCGGCGGTCCTCGTGCCGCCGTCGGCCTGGAGGACGTCACAGTCCAGCACGATGGTGTTCTCGCCGAGGGCCTCGTAGTCGACGACAGCACGCAGCGAGCGCCCGATCAGGCGCGAGATCTCGTGGGTGCGTCCACCGATGCGGCCGCGGACCGACTCACGCTCCGAGCGGGTGGAGGTCGCACGGGGCAGCATCGCGTACTCGGCCGTCACCCATCCGGACCCCGAGCCGGCGCGCCAGCGCGGGACGCCCTTGGTGAAGCTCGCGGCACACAGCACCCGGGTCCCGCCGAATTCGACGAGGACGGACCCCTCGGCGGTCTCGAGCCAGTGGCGGGTGATGCGAATGGTGCGCAATTCGTTGGGCGCGCGGCCATCCGCCCGGGTGAGATCCATGTCCCGAGACTACTTCACGGCGAGCGCCGGGAGCCGCTACAGCTCCCAGACCGCCCCACCGCGGGCGAGCTCGATCCCGCCGGAGAAGCGCGTCGCGGCAGCCGCCGCGACCTCCTGGGGTTCGGTCCACGGCTGGATGTGGGTGAGGACGAGGTGACGGGCGGCGGCCGCCGTCGCCGCGTCCCCGGCCCGCTCGCCGGTCAGATGGATGCCGCGCACGGTGTCGCGGCCCTCGACGAATGCCGCCTCGCACAGGAAGAGGTCCGCGTCCCGCGCCGCCTCGACGACGCCGTCGCACGCGTCCGTGTCACCCGAGTACGTCACCGTCACGACGCCGTCGCCCGCCGCGGACGGACCCGTGACGCGCACCGCGTACGCCTCCACCGGATGCAGGACGGGGAAGGACTCGATCGTCATCGGCCCGACCCGCATCACGGTGCCGGGCACGTGGACTCGGAACGTGAAGTCCTGCGAGAAGTCCTCCTCCGGGCCATCGCCGCCGACGCCGCGCACCCGGTCGACCGCCCCCCGCGGGGCGAGGACGTCGATCGGGCCGAGCGGCCCCGTGGGGAACCACCGGCGGAAGACGTGGAAGGAGATCATGTCGGCCACGTGGTCGGCGTGCAGGTGGGAGAGCACGACGGCGTCCAGCTCGCGGGGGTCCAGGTGGTTCATCAGCATCCCGAACCCGCCGGGTCCGATGTCCAGCAGGACCGAGAACACCCGGGGCCCACCGTCGAGGCCGACGCCGTCGGCCTGCAGCAGGTAGCAGGACGCCGGGGACTCAGGGCCGGACATCGACCCGGTGCACCCCACGACGCTCAGTTTCACGCGGGCTCCCCCAGGAGGTTCGAGATGTCCGAGACGCTGGCGACCTCGGGCAGGAATCGTTTGGCGAGTTTGGCGAACGCGGCGGCGTCGCCGGTCGCGAGGAACCGGTGGTTCGCCACGTGGCCCTCCTCGGCGAGGAGGTCGTGTGCCGTCAGGGTGCGGTACAGGTCCTTGGCGGTCTCCTCCGCGGAGGAGACCAGCGTGACGTCCTCGCCCATGACGTAAGAGATCACGCCGGTGAGGAGGGGGTAGTGGGTGCACCCGAGGACGAGGGTGTCCACACCCGCGTCCCGCACCGGCTCGAGGTACTCCCGGGCGACCTGCAGGATCTCGGGGCCGGCAGTGATGCCGCGCTCGACGTAGTCCACGAACAGTGGGCACGCCTGCATGGTGAGCGTGAGGTGGGGCGCGGCCGCGAAGGCGTCCCGGTACGCGCCGGAGGTGATCGTGGCCTCCGTCCCGATCACGCCCACCTTCCTGTTCCGCGTGGCGGCGACCGCCCGGCGGACTGCCGGCTGGATCACCTCGACGACGGGGACGCGGGCGTCGACGGCGTACCGTTCGCGGGCGTCGCGCAGCGTGGCGGCGGAGGCGGAGTTGCAGGCGATGACCAGCGCCTTCACGCCGGAGATGACGAGGTCGTCCATCACGCCCATCGCCAGTTCCCGCACCCGTGCGATGGGCTTGGGGCCGTACGGGGAGTTCGCCGTGTCCCCGATGTAGGTGATGGACTCCCCCGGCAGCTGGTCGATGATCGCCCGCGCCACCGTCAGCCCACCGACCCCTGAGTCGAAGACCCCGATCGGCGCGTTGTTCACGGGTTAGAGCTTAGTTCGCCGGACCCGGCGCGGTCACCGCCCGCAGCAGTGACTCCTGCCACCACGTGATCCCGGAGTACAGCGACGCCATGGCCATCCGCATCTCGTCGTCGTGGCTCGCCGCCGGGGACTCGTCCTGCGTGGCCGCCACCGCGAGGTCGTAGACCTGCCGCGAGTCGTCGTCGTTCTCGATCCCGAGCCTCGCCGCGAGGACCAGGCGGATGTCGGTCAGTGCCGCGAGCCACTGGGCCTCCTCGCCACTCCGAACGGTCACAGCTGCCGCACCGTGCGCGAGCGCGTCCCTCACGAGGTCCAAGTTGGCCACCTTCGACCGCCGCAGGTCCTCCACCGTCAGCGAACGCATCTCGTCCGCGAGCGCCGGGTCCGAGACGGACATCGGGGGGAAGAGCCTGCTGAGCGCGGGGTCCACGAGTTCGTGCTCGTCATGGGTGGCGTCGCGCGAGTCGGAGGGCTCGAAGTCGAGGTGCGCGATCGGGTCGTCGGTGCCGTCCGGCGGCTCGCCGGCCCGGTCCTCGTCGTCGTGCTCCTCGTCGATCAACGCCGCGATGTCGCCGACGAGGCGCAGGAGGATGCCACGCTCCATGTCGTCGAGTCGTGAGGTGTAGCCCTGCGGCGTCGCAACGAACCCGAACATCACTCGCCGTCGTTCTCCAGGGTCGCCCACAGCCCGTAGCTGTGCATCGCCGCGACGTCACTCTCCATGGGCTCCCGTCCGCCCTCGTTGACGACCGCTCGCCCCTCATTGTGGACCTGCAGCATGAGCGCGTTCGCGCGCTCATGCGGGTAGCCGAAGTGAGTCTCGAAGACGTACGTCACGTAGCTCATCAGGTTGACCGGGTCGTCCCAGACGACCGCGCGCCACGCTCGTTCCGAGGTGGCCTGCAGTTCCTGGTCCTGCCGGGGTAGCGAGCTCATCGTGACGTCATTGTTTCACCGCGGGTCGCGAGGGCGGCGTGAAACGGGAGTGCCGGCGGTACCGTTCTGGACATGCGATGCGAGTCCACGGCGTTCCTCACCGACATGTATGAGCTGACCATGATCGACGCCGCCCTCGAGTCGGGCCACGCGTCGCGTCGGTCCGTCTTCGAGGTGTTCAACCGGCGCCTCCCGGGCGCCCGCCGCTACGGCGTGATGGCGGGGACGGCCCGCCTGCTCGACGCCGTCGAGCGCTTCCGGTTCACCGACGCCGAGTTGGGCTACCTGCGCGACATGGGCATCGTTCGGCCGCGGACGGTGGAGTTCCTCGGTGACCTGCGGTTCCGGGGCTCGATCATGGGCTATGCGGAGGGCGAGTGCTTCTTCCCGGGTTCACCCGTCCTCACGGTCGAGGGTGGGTTCGCCGAGGCCGTGGTGCTCGAGACCGTCATCCTCTCGATCCTCAACCACGACTGCGCCGTCGCGGCCGCCGCCTCCCGGATGACCACGGCCGCCCACGGCCGCCCCTGCCTCGACATGGGGGCGCGCCGCACGCACGAGGCGGCGGCAGTCGCGGCCGCCCGCGCCGCCGTCGTCGCCGGCTTCGTGGGGACGTCGGACCTCGAGGCCGCCCGGACCTACGGCATCCGTCCGATCGGCACCGCCGCGCACTCCTTCACCCTCCTGCACGACGACGAGGAGGCGGCCTTCGACGCCCAGGTTGCCGCACTCGGCCCCGGCACCACCTTATTGGTGGACACCTACGACGTGCCGCGCGGCGTCGAGCGGGCGGTCGCGGCCGCACGCCGGGCGGGCGGGGAACTCGGGGCCGTGCGCCTCGACTCCGGCGACCTCGTCGCGCAGGCGTTCACGGTGCGCCGGCAACTCGACGACCTCGGCGCCACCTCCACGCGCATCACCGTCACCTCGGACCTCGACGAGCACGCGATTGCCGCGCTCGGCGCCGCGCCGGTGGACGCCTATGGGGTGGGGACCAAGCTGGTGACGGGCTCCGGGCACCCCACGGCCGAGTTGGTCTACAAGCTCGTTGCGCGGGAGGGCGCGGACGGGTCACTGGAACCCGTGCACAAGGAGTCCACCTCGAAGAAGTCGGTCGGGGGCAGGAAGTTCGCTGGCCGCGTGCTGGAGGACGGACGCGCCGCCGAGGAGCTCGCGGTGGCCACCGACGACGCCGCCCTCGCGGCCGCGTACCTCGCTGCGCACAACGCCCGCCCGCTGCAGGTGGAGATGGTACGCGACGGCGTGGTGGACGAGTCACAGCGCGGCGTGGACGCATTGCGCGCTGCGACGGAGCGGCATATCGCCTCGCGCGCTGAGCTCCCGCACCCGGCGTGGCGCCTCTCGGAGGGGGATCCGGCGCTCACCACTCGTCACGTGGCGATCTGAGGCGCTACTTCTTGCCTTGGAGCGACTCGAGGATCTCCTTGCACGCCGGGCACACCGGGTACTTCGACGGGTCGCGGCGCGGGGTCCACACCTTGCCGCACAGGGCCACCACGGGCCGCCCGGAGACGGCCGAGGAGACGATTTTGTCCTTGCGGACATAGTGGGCGAAGCGGTCGCCCTCGCCGGAGTCCTCCGAGGTCTCCTCGCGCTCGAGAACGGACGTGGCACCCTGGGTCTCGGGCCCGCCGGGGGCGGTGGGCACCCCGGGTGCGTCCTGGGAGTCGGTGAATGGTGTCCTCATGACCACGAGTGTAGGCGGTCCGGGCGCACGAAGGGCGGCCGGCTGGTGCCGGCCGCCCTGGTGACGGTCCCCGGGAGGGCTACTTGGCGACTGCCTTCTTGAGTGCCGATCCGGCCGAGATCTTCACGCCGAAGCCCGCGGGAATCTTGATCTCCTCGCCGGTGCGGGGATTGCGACCCGTACGGGCCGCGCGCTCCACGCGCTCCACAGAGAGCAGGCCGGTGACCTTCACGGCCTCGCCCTTGCCGAGGGACTCGACGAGGATGTCTTGGAAGGCGGCCAGCGCGGCGTCGGCCTGGGACTTGGTCAGCGAGGCGCGCTCGGCCACTGCCGCCACGAGCTCAGTGCGGTTGATGGACATGGATGGTTCTCCTTGTTGGTCCACGATCAGCACCCGCCTTTCGGGTGCCGCTGCCACGACACTACGCACAGCCGGGCGAAAATGCCCGCTCCAAACGCCAATTTGAGCCGATTCTGCCGCCATTTGGCCTTCCGGGTGCCTTTCGGGCACCGATCCCGCCACAGGAACGGCCTAGGCTGGGTTCCGGTCGCAAACATCGAGGAGGCACACGTGGAACACCGGATCCTGGGACTCACGGGAGCTGAGGTGTCGGTCGTGGGACTCGGCACCTGGCAGCTGGGGGCGGATTGGGGCGACGTCAGCACGGATGACGCGCTCTCCCTCCTCGCCGAGGCCCAGGCGGGCGGGGTGACCTTCTTCGACACCGCGGACGTGTACGGTGACGGCCGCTCCGAGGCACTCATCGGGCGGTACCTGCGGACGACGCCGTCCCCCCGGCCCTTCGTCGCCACCAAGATGGGCCGGCGCGCGGTGCAGGTGCGGACAAGCTACTCGTGGGACAACTTCCGGATCTGGACCGACCGTTCGCGGGAGAACCTCGGGGTGGACACGCTCGACCTCGTGCAGCTCCACTGCCCACCATCCGACGTGATCGAGTCGGGCGAGGTCTACGACAACCTGGACCGCCTGGTCCAGGAGGGCAGGATCGCGCACTACGGGGTCAGCGTCGAGACCTGCGAGCAGGCGCTCGCGGCGATGGAGCGTCCCCACCTCGCCACCGTGCAGATCATCCTGAACGTGTTCCGCCGCAAGCCGCTGGACAAGGTGCTCCCGGCCGCCGCCGCGAAGGGCGTGGGGATCATCGCGCGGGTCCCGCTGGCGTCGGGCCTGCTGTCCGGCCGCTACACCGCCGAGACCACGTTCGCGCCCACGGACCACCGAAACTACAATCGCGACGGCGCGTCCTTCGACGTCGGTGAGACGTTCTCGGGCGTGGACTACGACGACGGCGTCCGGGCGGCCGCCGACTTCACGGCCCTGTGCCGCGAGCTGGGACCAGTGGGGGCTTCGCCGGCCCAGGTGGCGCTGCGCTGGATCATCGACCGTGGGGTCACGACGGTGATCCCGGGGGCACGCAACACCGATCAGGCCCGGTCGAACGCCGAAGCCGCGGCCCTGCCGCCGCTGGGCGACGAGCTGGACACGGCCCTTGCGGAGCTCTACGACCGCTGGTTCCGCGCCGCCGTCCACCACCGCTGGTAGGCCACGCGCCACATCAGGGCACCCGGTGGGTCCACTCCGGGGTGAGGAACTTGGTCTCCACCAACTCCGCCGCCCTGGCCAGTTCCTGCGCGGTGAAATCGGACCGCCGCGTCTCGTGCAGCCCCGCGAAGTGGTCGATGAAGGCGTCGATGATGTCCTCGCGCGCCATCCCGGTTTGCGAGCGCATGGGGTCGACCCGCTTGTTGGCGGACTTGGTGCCCTTGTCCGAGAGCTTCTCGCGGCCGATGCGAAGCACGTCGAGCATCTTGTCCGCGTCGATGTCGTAGGCCATGGTCACGTGGTGCAGCGTCACGCCACTGGCGAACCGCTTCTGGGCCGCGCCCCCGATCTTGCCCTTGTCCGAGGCGATGTCGTTGAGGGGCACGTAGGTCGCGTTCACCCCCACCGACTTCAGCGCTCCGAGCACCCAGTCATCCAGGAAGGAGTAGGAGCGCTCGAAGCTGAGGCCCTCGACCAGCGACGTGGGGACGATGAGGGAGTAGGTGATGCAGTTGCCCGCCTCCATGAACATCGCCCCGCCACCGGTGATGCGGCGCACGACCATCATGCCGTGCCGTCGCAGGCCGTCCTCGTCTATCTCGTTGCGGACGGACTGGAAGGAGCCGATCACCACGAGGGGGGCGTCCCACTCCCAGAAGACGAGCGTCGGGCCGCGCCGGCCCGCCGCCACCTCCCCCGAGAGCACCTCGTCGAGCGCGACGTGGATCGCGGGGTGCACCGGGTTGGAGTGGATGATGTCGAAGGTGTGGTCGGACCACGACGTCGCGTGGCCGAGTGCCCGGCGCACCGCGATCGCAACGCTCTCCGGCGAGAAGCCGATGAATGTCAGGTCGTCTGAGACGGCCGCCTCGATGGCCCCGACGTAGGCGGCCACGTCGGCCGCGGTGGACATGCCCACCAGAGCGTTGTTGATGTCCGCCAAGGCGTCGTCGGGGTCGAGGAAGAAGTCCCCCGAGATCGCCACCGAGGAGAGCAGGTCGTCCTCGACCCCGACGTCCACCGCCACCAGCTTGCCGCCGGCCACCTTGTACTCCCCACGCATGCGGGCAAGTCTACGGGGTGCCCGTCAGGCCCCCGCTCTGGCGCCCGTCTCGATCTCGTGGTGCAGCAGGCCCCAGGTGATCGAGTCCACCAGCGCCTCCCAGGAGGCGGCGACGACGTCGGAGCCCACGCCAACCGTCGACCAGGACTTCAGGCCGTCCGTCGTCTCGATGAGCACCCGGATGGTGGCGTCGGTGCCCTGCATCGAGTCGAGGATGCGCACCTTGAAGTCGATGAGCTCGAAACCGGCTATCTGCGGGAAGGTGGGCACCAAGGCCTCGCGCAGCGCCTTGTCGAGCGCGTTGACCGGCCCGTTGCCCTCGCCGGTGCGCACGATGCGCCCGTTGCGGGTCCGGACCTTCACGGTGGCCTCGGCGATGCCGTCGCCCGGGAGCCCTGGGCGCTCCTCCACCTGCGCCCGCCAAGACTCGACGTCGAAGTAGCTGGTGCGGTGACCGTCGAGCTCCTCGCGCAGGAGGAGTTCGAACGAGGCGTCGGCGGCGTCGTAGGTGTAGCCCATCGCCTCGGCCTCCTTCACCTTCTGCGTCACGTTCGCGACGGCGTCGGGGCGGCCCGAGACACTGACGCCGAGTTCGCGGGCCTTCAGCTCGATCGAGGCACGCCCCGCCATGTCGGAGACGAGCATGCGCATGTCGTTGCCCACACTCTTCGGCTCTATGTGCTGGTACATGTCCGGGTCCACCCGGATCGCGGACGCGTGGAGTCCGGCCTTGTGGGCGAACGCGCTCGCGCCCACGTACGGCTGGCGCGCGAACGGGGAGATGTTGGTGATCTCGGAGATCTGGTGGGCGATCGGGGTGGCCTGCAACAGGTCCTCACCGAGGCAGTCGAACCCGAGCTTGAGCTGCAGGTTGGCGACGCAGGTGAGCAGGTCGGCATTGCCGGTGCGCTCCCCGTATCCGTTGATCGTGCCCTGGACGTGACGGGCTCCCGCGGCCACGGCGGCCAGTGTGTTGGCAACCGCGCACCCCGTGTCGTTGTGCGCGTGGATGCCGAGGGGCACCCCGATGGCCATCATGTCAACGACGATGTCTCCGACCCACTGCGGCAGCATCCCGCCGTTGGTGTCACAGAGCACCACCGTGCGGGCACCGGCGTCGGCGGCCGCCCGGATCACGCTCCTGGTGTAGGTGGGGTCATAGCGGTAGCCGTCGAAGAAGTGCTCCGCGTCCAGCAGCACCTCCCGGCCCTGCGAGCGAAGGTACTCGATGGTGTCGGCCACCATGGCGATGTTCTCGGCCCCGTCGGTGCGCAGCGCCCGCTCGACGTGGCGGATGTCCGACTTCGCCACCAGCGTGATGAGCGGCGCGCCCGAGTCGAGCAGGGCGCGCACCTGCGGGTCGGCGTCAGCCGCCACGCCGACCTTGCGGGTGGCCCCGAAGGCCGCAAGGGTGGCGCGCCGGAACGGGGCGTGGCTCGCGAACTCGGCGAAGAACTGCGTGTCCCGCGGGACCGCGCCGGGCCATCCGCCCTCGACGATGTGGATCCCCAGCTGGTCGAGCAACCGCGCGATCGCGAACTTGTCCGCGACGGAGAGGTTCATCCCCTCCTGCTGGGCGCCGTCGCGCAGGGTTACGTCGTAGATCTCGATGCGTCGCTCGTCCACAGGATTCGCCTTTCAGACCAGCCGGTAGAGCCAGCCGTACGGGTCCGCGGCGCGGCCGTACTGGATGTCGGTGAGGTGGTGGTAGAGCCCGCTGGTGACCGGGCCGGGTTCGCCGGCGCCGATGGTGAGGTCGAAGTCCCGGCCGGCCAAGCGCCCTATCGGGGTGACCACCGCTGCCGTCCCGCAGGCGAACAGCTCCGCCACCCGGCCGCTGCGGATGTCATCCAGCAGGTCGGCCAGGGGCACCTGCGTCTCCGTGACGGTGCGGCCCTCGTCACGCAGCAGCTGGATGACGGAGGACCGTGTCACGCCCTCGAGGATCGTCCCGGACAGCCAGGGCGTGCGCACGGAGCCCTCGGCGTCGACGACGAAGACGTTCATCCCGCCCAGTTCCTCCAGCAGGGTGTTCGTGGCGCCGTCGAGGAAGCAGACCTGCTCACAGCCCTGCGCACATGCCTCGTCCTGCGGCAGCAGGGACGCGGCGTAGTTGCCCGCCGTCTTCGCGGCGCCGGTCCCGCCGGGGCCGGCGCGGTGGTAGTCGGTGGAGACCCAGATCGCGACTGGCTTGAAGCCCTTCCTGAAGTACGGTCCCACCGGGGAGCCGATCACCAGGTAGGTGATCTCATGGGCGGACCGGACGCCGAGGAACTCCTCCGACGCGAACGCGAACGGCCGGATGTACAGGGTGGCGCCCTCAGTGTCCGGAACCCATTCCCGGTCCGCGGAGACAAGCGCGACGATGGAGCCGAGGAAGTCCTCCTCGGGCAGCTCCGGCATCGCCAGGCGGCGGGCGGAACGGTTGAACCGGGCGGCATTCTGCTCGGGGCGGAAGGTCCAGATCGATCCGTCCGCGTGGCGGTAGGCCTTCAGGCCCTCGAAGATCTCCTGGCCGTAGTGCAGCACGGAGGTGGCCGGCGTCAGCCGCAGGGGTCCGTACGGCACGAGTTCACGATCGTGCCACCCCTGCCCGACTGTGTAGATGGCGCGCGCCATGTGGTCGGTGAAGTCGACACCGAAGGAGAGCCGCCCCAGCACCTCGGCGCGTGCCGCATCGCTGCGGCGCTGCACGTCGCCGTGGACGGGGAAGCGTGCCGCAAGGTCAGCGGCCGGTGCGATTGTGCTCACTGTCTGTCCTCACTTCTCACGGGTGCCGGGCGTGTGGAAACCACCGAGCGCTGCGACGACGGCGTTCCCCACCTCGCTGGTGGAGCGCGCAGCGGTGCCACGGTCGGCCAGGTCGGCGGCGACGGCGGACTCGACCGCGTGCGCGGCGTCGTCGTATCCCAGGTGGCGCAGCAGCAGGGCCACCGAAAGGATCGTGGCGGTGGGGTCGGCCTTCGCCTGGCCGGCGATGTCCGGTGCGGAGCCGTGGACCGGCTCGAACATGGATGGCGTGGTGCGGTCCGGGTTGATGTTCCCACTGGCGGCCAGCCCGATCCCGCCGGTGATCGCCCCGGCCAGGTCCGTGAGGATGTCACCGAACAGGTTGTCGGTCACCACGACGTCGAACCGGGACGGGTTCGTCACGAAGAAGATCGAGGCGGCATCCACGTGGAGGTAGTCCACCGACACCTGGGGGTACTCCTCCCCCACGCGCTCGACCGTGCGGCGCCACAGGTGCCCGGCGTGCACCAGCACGTTGTGCTTGTGCACCAGGGTCAGGTGCCGGCGGGGGCGCGTGTTCGCGAGGTCGAAGGCGTAGCGCACAACCCGCTCGACACCGAAGGCGGTGTTGACCGAGACCTCGTTGGCGACCTCGTGCGGAGTCCCGATCCGGATCGCGCCGCCGTTCCCGACATAGGGTCCCTCGGTGCCCTCACGGACGACGACGAAGTCGACGTCGCCCGGGTCCGCGAGCGGCGTGTGGACGTTGGGGTACACCCGGCCCGGCCGGAGGTTGACGTAGTGGTCGAGGGAGAAGCGCAGCTTCAGGAGGAGACCGCGCTCGAGGATGCCGGAGGGAACGGACGGATCCCCCACCGCCCCGAGGAGGATGGCGTCGTGGCCGCGCAGCAGCTCAAGTTCCTCATCCGGGAGCACTTCCCCGGTGCGGTGGTAGCGCGCCGCCCCGAGGTCGTATTCGGTGGTGTCGAGGTCGGCGTCGGCCGGGAGCGCGGCACGGAGGACCTTGAGCCCTTCGGCCACGACCTCCGGCCCGATGCCATCCCCGGGGATGAGGGCAAGGTTGATGCGTGACATGCTCGGAATCCTAGTCATCTGCCCGGATCGTGGGTCCTGCGTCTTACAGGTAAGGACGGGGGCGGCGCGCCGCCCCCGTCGTGATCACCGGGCCGCCGAGCCCTCAGTGAAGTCCGCATCCGGCTTGCTCCAGGCGAAGAGCTTGCGCAGTTCGGGACCGACCTTCTCGATCGGGTGGTTCTCGCCCTCGGCGCGCAAGGCCTTGAACTCCGGGGCGCCGGCGTCCTGGTCCGCGATGAAGCGCTCGGCGAACGCGCCGGACTGGATGTCCGCCAGCACCGCCTGCATGTTCTCCTTGACCACCGGTGTGATGACCCGCGGGCCGGAGACGTAGTCGCCGTACTCCGCGGTGTCGGAGACGGACCAACGTTGCTTGGTCAGGCCGCCCTCGTTGATGAGGTCGACGATGAGCTTGAGTTCGTGCAGCACCTCGAAGTAGGCCACCTCGGGCTGGTAGCCCGCCTCGGTCAGCGTCTCGAAGCCGTACTTGATCAGCTGCGATACTCCGCCGCAGAGGACGGCCTGCTCGCCGAACAGGTCGGTCTCCGTCTCCTCCGTGAAGGTGGTCCTGATCCCCCCAGCGCGCAGGCCGCCGATGGCCTTCGCATAGGACAGTGCGAGCGGCCACGCCTGGCCGGAGGCATCCTGCTCCACCCCCACGATCACGGGCACCCCGCGACCGGCCTCGTACTCGCGGCGCACGGTGTGGCCCGGGCCCTTCGGTGCCACGAGGCAGATGTCGTGCCCGGCGGCGGGCTTGATGTACCCGAACCGGATGTTGAAGCCATGGGCGAAGAAGAGCGCCGCGTCGTCCCGCATGTTCGGCTCGATCTGGCGGGCGTACACGCCGCGCTGGAACTGGTCGGGGGCGAGGATCATGATCACGTCCGCGTCCTTGACCGCGTCCTCGATGGCGGCGACCTTCAGGCCCTGCTCGGTGGCCTTCGCCCAGGAGGCGGAGGCCGGGCGCAGTGCGACCGTCACGTCCACCCCGGAGTCGCGCAGGTTGAGCGAGTGGGCGTGGCCCTGGGAGCCGTACCCGACGACGGTGACCTTCTTCGACTGGATGAGCGCGAGGTCCGCGTCGTCTTCGTAGAACATTTCAGCCATGGTGCTTCTTTCTTTCCTATGCGGTGCGCAGGGTGCGCTCTGCGCGATCGGTGAGTGAGCGGGATCCCCGCGAGATGGCGACGGCTCCGGACTGGACTATCTCCTTGACCCCGTAGGGCTCGAGGGCGGCCAGCATGGCTGCCAGCTTGCCCTCGGAGCCGATGGCCTCGATGGTGACGGCGTCGGGCACCACGTCGACGACGTGGGCGCGGAACAGCTCGACCACCTGGAGGACGGCAGTGCGGGAGGCGTCGTCGGCCCGGACCTTCACCATGAGCAGCTCGCGCTGCACGGAGGCGTCAGGGTCGAGCTGCACGATCTTGATGACGTTGATCAGCTTGTTGAGCTGCTTCGTCACCTGCTCGAGCGGCAGGTCGTCGGCATCGACCACCACGGTCATGCGTGAGATCGACTCGTGCTCGGTCGGCCCCACGGCGAGCGAGTGGATGTTGAACGCGCGGCGGGCGAAGAGTCCGGCGACGCGGGCGAGGACACCAGGGGTGTTCTCGACCAGAACTGACAGGGTGTGGCGCGCCATGGTGTTTCCTTACTCGTCGGTGGAGAATTCGGGGGTGAGCCCGCGGGCGTACTGGATCTGGTCGTTGGAGAGCCCGGCGGGCACCATCGGCCACACCATGGCGTCTCGGGAGACCACGAAGTCCACAACGACGGGAACGTCATTGATTTCCCGGGCCTTCCGGATGGTCTCATCCACGTCCTTGGGTTGGCTGCAACGCAGGCCGACGCAGCCGTAGGCCTCGGCCAGCTTGACGAAGTCCGGGATGTTGCGGGACTCGTACCCCGTCTCCAATTCCGTGTTCGAGTAACGCCCGTCGTAGAAGAGGGTCTGCCACTGGCGCACCATCCCGAGGGAGGAGTTGTTGATGAGGGCCACCTTGATGGGGATGTCGTTTAGGGCGCAGGTTGCCAGCTCCTGGTTGGTCATCTGGAAGCAGCCGTCGCCGTCGATGGACCACACCTCACGGTCGGGCTGGCCGACCTTGGCCCCCATCGCCGCGGGGACCGAGTACCCCATGGTGCCCAGCCCGCCCGAGTTCAGCCACGCGTTCGGACGCTCGTACTTGATGAACTGGGCCGCCCACATCTGGTGCTGGCCAACGCCGGCGACGTAGATCGCCTCCGGGCCGGCCAGCTCACCGAGACGTTGGATGACGTACTGCGGCGCCATGCGCCCGTCGTCGGTGGGCGTCCAACCCAGCGGGTACGTGGTCCGCAGCTCGTCCAGCTGCTTCCACCACGCGCCGAGGTCCGGCTTGCCGTGTTGGTCGTGCGCGGCTGCCAGCGCGACGGTCAGTTCTGTGATCGTCTGCTTCAGGTCTCCGACGATCGGCACGTCCGCGCGGCGGTTCTTGGAGATCTCCGCCGGGTCGATGTCGGCGTGGACCACGACGGCGCCGGGGGCGAATGTCTTCAGGTCGCCGGTCACGCGGTCGTCGAAGCGGGCGCCGAGCGCCACCAGGAGGTCGGCGCGCTGCAGCGCGGCCACCGCGGCCACGGAGCCGTGCATGCCCGGCATCCCGCAGTGCTGCGGGTGCGAGTCGGGGACCGCACCCCGGGCCATCAGCGTGGTCACGACGGCAGCGCCCGACAGGTCCACCAGCTTGCGCAGGACCTCGGAGGCTCCGGAGCGGATTGCGCCACCACCCACGTACAACACCGGCCGTGAGGCGGTGGCCAGGAGCCGGGCGGCCTCCCGGATCTGCCGTGAGTGGGGCTTGGTGATCGGACGGTACCCGGGGAGGTTCATGCGGGGGGGCCAGCTGAAATCGATGAGCTGGTTCTGGGCCGTCTTGGAGATGTCGACCAGGACAGGACCGGGTCGTCCCGTCGAGGCGATGTGGAACGCCTCAGCCATGCGGGCCGGGATTTCGGCGCCGTCCTTGACCAGGAAGGAGTGCTTCGAAAGCGTCATCGTCGCGCCGACGATGTCAGCCTCCTGGAAGGCATCGGTACCGATGAACGCGGCGCCCACCTGGCCCGTGATCGCGACGACCGGCATCGAGTCCATGTTGGCATCGGCGATTGCGGTGATCAGGTTGGTCGCGCCCGGGCCGGAGGTCGCAATACAGACGCCGACCCGCCCCGTGGCGGCGGCATAGCCCTCCGCCGCGTGGCCCGCTCCCTGCTCATGGCGAACCAGGATGTGGCGCAGCCGCTCCGAGTCGAAGATCGGGTCGTACGTGGGCAGGATCGTGCCACCGGGAATCCCGAACAGGACGTCGACACCGAGCTCCTCCAGCGACCGTACGATGGCCTGGGCCCCGGTCATTTGCGCGGGTGCAGGCTTGGCTGCACGTGCGGCGACGGATGAGGGGAGTGCCCTCTCATTCGTGCTTGTCATCGCTGGCTCCTTGTCGCGTTGGGCATGAAAAAACCCCTGGCGGTGCAGCACCGCGGCAGGGGTGCACGGCGTCAGTCGGACGCCGTGCGTCGCATCGATACTCGCTGCATGTCCCCGACACTAGCGGGCGGCCTCGTCCCCCGGTTTGCCGTCTCGCATCGTGGTCAACGGGGGGATCCGTCATCCACGATGCGAGACACCACGACGCCCGGACCGGCGTCCTGGCTGGTCAGGACTTCAGAGAACGCGTGCCTCCACCACCCGGATGATCGCCGAGTCGTCGGAGTCCGGGGGCAACTGGCGACCCGCCCGCATAAAAACCTGCTCGGCTGCCGCGGCCACCGGCGTCGGCACCGACGACTCTCGGGCG
>Ga0209123_1001185_pt1 | contig 26983 bp, 17 predicted proteins | sample BarGraIncu00431A_FD_184500 | JGI IMG/M metagenome (GOLD analysis project Ga0209123, IMG submission 184500) | Arctic peat soil microbial communities from Barrow, Alaska, USA - Barrow Graham LP Incubations 004-31A (SPAdes) (version 2) | ecosystem: Environmental > Terrestrial > Soil > Wetlands >...
CGCCTTTGAAGAAATGTTTTAACATGACGTTCTCCTTTAGAATCTAGGGATAGAGATACGTCATTATTATGCAGAGTTCGATCACCACAATTGAACTCTAATCTATTGAAAAGACGAAGTTGTCGCAGGTCCCCTGGGGCCCTCTCTCCACATAATAGAAGACTCTGCATTAAATCTGTTATGCGGTGCACCGCATAACAGGTTCGAGGTGATCACGGTGGAACCCCGCTCGTAGCGCATGCTTATGACCTGGAAGAGCAGATCGGCGCCATGCTTGTCGATGGGTAGATAACCGAGTTCATCCAGGATCAAGAGTGATGGCGAGAGGTACTTTTTGAGTTCCACCTTGAGCCGACTGGCGGCCTGGGCTGCGGCAAGGGTGTTGATGGTATCGACGGCGGTGGCGAAGAGAACGGACTTCCCTGCGAGGCAGGCCGTGTACAGGAGACCGCCGCGATATCGTAGGGGTGCAAAGGCAAAGGTCCCAGATGGGGACGCTCAGAGAGGAGCATCTCCGCCGGCTTGCGCCGGGTTTCACCGTGGATACGGTCATTGGCTATGGTGTCGAGCCAGATCCTTGCGGCCGGATTGATTGCCACGAAGTCGGGCAACTCCGCTCCGGCGAGGAAGTTCTTCTTCACGTACCGCATAGTCAAATTATGAGTCTGGATTGCGACAACTCGTGACCAATCATCAGCAACAATAGGTGGCGACAAAAGTACCTGGCGGTAAAAGTTTACAGTAGTCTTTCTGATGAGATATGTGATTTAGATACTGAAACTATTGAAAAGGCATAAACAGTTTCAAACTGTTTATGCCGAGGTGGTAGTCAATTAATCCTAAGCTTTCATTACGGGCTTGGAAGATCACCCCATGCTGCCACTACGGAACAAAGTGAATGGTCGTCCTTTCGATGGGATGTTGTGTTGCCGATGAGCAGCATCTTCACCCGCTGCATAAAAATCCGAGTGAACGCTGGCACGAGGTATAGCGACAGCCCGGTTTTACTCGATTCCGCCAAATCACGTCGTCTCGTGAAGGTAACGGTTGAGGTTTTTCAAGGAGTCGGCTAGATCGCGTAAGTAACGGGGGTCCGCATCTACCAATTCACGATAGACCTTAACCGCCTTTTCAGTGGATGCCAGAGCTTCCTGGCGGTTGCCCACCAAGCTGTAGCAGATGCCGAGGTTGTATAAAGACATGGCCAGGTCGGGTAGGAAGGCAGGATTCGTTTCCGCCAATCCACAGTAAATCTTAACAGCCTCATTGATGGGGGCTAGCGCCTCCTGCTCCTTGCCAATCTTGCTGTAGGTGATGCCAAGGCTGTTAGAGGCATCGGCCAAATCGGACAGGAAGACGGGGTTTGTCTTTGCCAGTTCACGGCGGATTTTTACTGCCTCCTCGGTTGGGGCCACCGCCGCCTGGAGATTGCCTGCTTGGCTATGGTGGTTGCCGAGGTTGAAAAAGGATCTGGCCAAGGCGGGAAGGAAAGCGGGATTCGTTTTTGCCAGTATCCGAAGGATTTTAATCGCTTCCTCCGTGGGTGCCAGCGCCTCGTGGAGTTTGCCAGCCTGGCTGTAGCGGTTGCTTAGATTGGTCAAGACACTTGCCAAGTCGGATAGGAAGGCAGGGTTCGACATTGCCAGTTCACGGCGAATCTTAACCGCCTCCTCGGTAGGTGCCAACGCCTCTTTGATCATGCCTAATTGGCTGAAGCGGATGCCGAGATTACTCAAGGAACTGGCCAGGTCTGGCAGGAAAGCGGGATTCGTTTTTGCAAGTTCTCGGTAGACTTTAACCGCTTCCTCGGTAGGTACCAACGCCTCGTGGTTCTTGCCAACATTTTTGTAGCAAACGCCGAGGTTATTCAATGTACTGGCCAAGTCGGGCAGGAAGGCAAGGTTCGTTTTGGCGTGTTCACTGTAGATCTTTACCGATTCTTCGGTGAGTGCCAACGCCTCATGGTATCTGCCTGCCTGGCCATATTGCGCGCCAAGGTTGTTCAAGGCACTAGCCAAGTCGGGCAGGAATGCTGGGTTGCTATCGGATAGTCCCCGACGGATCGAAACCGCTTCCTCGACGGGTATCAGCGCTTCTTGACGCCTGCCCACCTTGCTGTAGTGGCTCCCGAGGTTGTGCAATGTACCGGCTAAGTCGGACAGAAAGGCGGGATTCGACTTAGCGAGTTTGCGGCGGATCTTAACCGCCAGTTCTGTGGGGGCCAACGCTTCCTGAAACTTCCCCACTTGGCTGAAACGGATGCCGAGGTTGTTCAAGGCCATGGCCAAGTCGGGAAGGAAAGCAGCATTCGTTTTCGCCAGTCTTTTGTATATTTTGACGGCCTCCTCGGTGGGTGCCATTGCTTCCATGCGCTTGCCCACCTGGTTGTAGCGAATCCCGAGGTTGTTTAAGGCCAAAGCCAGGTCGGGAAAGAAGGCAGGGTTCAGTTTTGCCAGTTCACGGCGGATCTCAACCGATTCCTCGGTGGGCGCCACCGCCTGCAAGCGATTGCCTAAATTGCTGTTATGGTTGCCGAGGTTGTTCAAAGCACTGGCGAGGTCGGGCAGGAAGGCTTCAGGTTCCGTCTGGACAAGTTTACGGAGGGCATCAATACCCGTTTCGCCGGCATCTGCGCAATGGCACCATACATAGTTCCAGAGGTAGAAATGATCCTTTGGATAGTGCCCACGCTCAAGAAGTTGAAGATTGTACACTACCAGCACCTGCGCGATCCTGGCCGCATGTTCTTCTTCGGTCGACCATTGGGGTATCGTGATAGGCTTAGGGTGTAGGTGCTCAACGAGCCGTTGGTGTGCAAGGTGGTAAACGGCTCGGTCACCCTCGCCCCCCTCGACCACATAGTGGCCGGCCTGGCTTAGAATCCAGAAGACATCAGACCGCAGGTAAGTCGACCCGGTAGGAGAAAGTGCCGTCGCCACAATCGGCCAGATGTCATCGGGCAGGCCGGATCCATAGCCCCAAGCAAGCGCGGCTAGCAGTTCCTGTGCCGCGTAAGGGAGTTCCAGCTCATCACGATAAAGAGAAGGGACTTTCAAAATATCACGGTCGAAAGCCGCCTCTATACTCCGATCAAGACAATCTTCCCATCCATAAATGGATGTGTCTACAGGATTGCTTCGAAGTTGGGTAGTGATCACACGCGCTAGGAGAAAGACTCCTCCTCCCTGTTGACAAGCAATGTGGACTACGGCATCGCTTATTTTGGTGGGATCCATAGTGTCAGAGATTTGGGCGAGACGCTTTTCGATGTAATAACAGATATCTCTATGTGTTTCTTCCTGTATCGACTCCTCCCCTAGGTCAACGATCTCACTCGGGCAAAGGGTTTGAATAAGGGAAAAACCGTCCTCTCGCGAGGGCAGGTCACGGGTGCTCACGAGAACAAGGCTTTTCTTTGCCAGCAAGCGTATGACGTCTTCGGCTATCTTCCATGCTTCGGGACCACCTTCATCGACACCATCGACGACAAAAATCAGCCGAGTACGGCTCCGTTCAATTGCACCCAGCAGTTCCCATCGGTTACGGGGCCCGGCTGGATTCATTTGTAATACCCCCCTTCGAACAAGTTGTTCCTCGAGGAGATGGCAAATACGATCTGCTGTTATTCCACGAGCATGGACATGGGCGTGGATGGTACCTTCTTTTATATCGCCATGTCCCAAGGGGGAGTGAGAACAAATTCGAGACCGCTCCACCGGGTTTGAAAGGCTCACAATACGGCCAGCGATGGCGGATTTGCCGCTGCCCGCAGGACCGGTAAGAACAAGTGTGCCTGGTTTGTCTGCCTCCATCCAAGAAATTATCCGCTTGAGCACGGTTTCCCGGCCGGTGAAATAGAATCCATCTTCGCTAGAATCTACCCCCCGAGCAGCAAGGAGGAGATGCTCAACAACATGCTCTGGCGCATTTGGATCATAGTTAGGATTCGGAAGCATAATCCATGGGTCACCAACGGCAGCATGCTTTGGTCGCTGCTCGGGGATGTCCCACTCCTTAAGCAACGCGTCGATGAGGTCGTCGCCACGTACGCCGGCGGAGTGTGCGCTCCAGCGGAGACGAAGCTCGGAATTGGATGGACCATCACGCAGAAGTTTGCTTAGACGCGAGCCGAAGAGGCCGTCCTTGGCCCGTTCGAAAGCCATTGCCGAGGCAATGACTCCAAACCATACCCTTTCGGAATCCGGTGGGAGCTCACGGATCACTCGATCGGCTATTTCTATTGCCGGAATTGCACCCACTCCGGAGTAGCAGGTATCCAGAATGAGAAGTATTTGTCCAGCACCAGTTCGGGCAGCTAAGCTAGCCAAGAAATCGGATGTGATCAGGGGTGCCTGTCCGGGTTTGCCGTCTTTGGCGATCAGATGCAATTGCCCTTCTGGTGTGGGCTCCCCATGCCCCGCCCAAAATACGACGAGGGATCCGCCGCGGCTGATTGAATCTTTTGAAATATTGTCTTCTAGCTTCCCTAATGCACTTGCTCGCCCGGGGTCTATGATGACGTGAGCCTCGTAACGATACGTTTTAAGGATTTCGGCAATGTCCTCGACCTCTGTGAGCGCCTGCGGTAATAAATTGAACGCCGGGTGGTCATAGTTACTAATACCGACCCCTACATACAGAGCAGTGGTCAGCTTGGTGAGTCTCTGGTTTACCACGACGTCTCCCCTCTACAGACGAATAATACGGTGGACCTTACTGCGGAAGTCATTGGGCCCACTTCTCCATTTATTCGCGAGTGATCTGTTCCCAAGGCTTAAAACTGTGCAAATATGACATCAAATGCCTGAAACTGTCCAGACGCCTCTCTTCTCCGCGCAAAAGACAATGTTCGAATTGCACAAGAAGGCGAAAGGTCTTTTAAATTTCACGACGTTTTTATCTCTTCCTCAGTAGGGTCCAGTACAAGCGTCTCTTGAAGTTTGCCCACCTGGGTGTAGTAAATTTTGAGGTTGTTCCAGGTCATATCTAAGTCGGGCAGGAAAGCAGGGTTTTCCTCTGCTAGTTTTTGGTAGATATTAGCGGCCTCCTCGGTTGATGCCGCAGCCTCTTGAAGTCTTCCCACCTTGTAGTAGCAGTTACCGAGGTTGTTCAGGGCATCGGCTAAGTTGGGCAAGAAGGCTGGGTTTTGCTCTGCTAAGTCGCGGTCGATAATAGCCGCTTCCTCGGTTAGTGGCACTGCTTCTTGGAGTTTGTGCACCTGTTTGTACCTGTTACCGAGGTTGCTCAGGGCACCGGCCAGTCTAGGTAGTAAGGCCGGGTTCGTTTTGACCTGATCACGGTAGATTTTAACCGCCTTTTCCATGGGTTCCATTGCCTCAAGATACATGCCGATTTGGCTGTAGCGGTTGGAGAGGTTATTCAAGGCACCGGCAACATCAGGCAGGAAGACGGGGTTTGTCAATGCCAGTTTGTTGTATATCTCAACGGCCTTCTCCGTGTTCACCACCGCCTGTTCACACTGGTTTATCAGGCTATAGCGGCTGCCAAGGTTATTCAAGGCACTAGCCAGGTCGGGTAGGAAAGCAGGGTTCGACTTTGCCAGTTCACGGCGGAACTTAACTGACTCCTCGGTGGATGCCACAGCCTCCTTGTACCTGCCCACTTGGCTGTAACGATTGCCGATGTTGTTTAGGGCACTGGCCAAGTCGGGTAGGAAGGCTGAGTTATTCTTCACAAGTTCACGGCGAATCGTAACTGCTTCCTCGGTGGGTGCAACCGCGTCCTTGAGTTTACCCACCTGACTGTAGCGGCTGCCTAGGTTATTCAGGGCCATCGCCAGATCGGACTGGAACAAAGCGTTAGTCTTTTTTAGCTCCCTGTAGATCTGAACTGACTCCTCGGTCGGTGCCACAGCCTCCAGGAGTTTCCCAACCTGACTGTAGGCATTGCCGAGGGTGTTCAAGGCCATAGCTAGGTCGGGCAAAAATGCGGGGTTCGTCTTTGCATGCTTACGGCGGATACTAACCGCTTCCTCAATGAGGCCAACAGCTTCCGTGAACTTACCCACTTGGCTGTAGCGATTGCTGAGATTGTTCAAGGCATTGGCCAAATCAGGTAGAAAGGCAGGGTTCGTATGCGCAAGCTCACGACAGATTGCCATCGACTCTTCAGTTGATACAACAGCTTCTTGGAGCTTGCCTACCTGGTTGTAGCGATTGCCAAGGTTGTTCAAGGCTCTAGCCAAGGCGGGCAGGAAGGCTGGATCCTTATCTGCCTGCCTACGGAAGATTTTTACTGCCTCCTCTGTTGGCGATATGGACTCCTGGCGCAGACCCACCTCACTGTAGCGGATGCCGAGGTTGTTCAAGGAATCCGCCAGATCTGGCAAGAAGGAGGGGGTAATCTTTACAAGTTCACTGCGGATCTTAACCGCTTCCTCGATTGGTGCCAACGCCTCCTGATACTTGCCCACCTCGCTGTAACGATTACTGAGATTGTTCGAGACCATTGCTAAATCGGGCAGGAAGGAGGGGGACGTCTGCGACAGTTTACTGTAGATCCGCTTCGCCTTTTCGATATGTGGTATCGCCTCTAAGCGCTTGCCTACCTCGCTGTAGCCGATGGCAAGGTTATTTAAGGTGCTGGCTAGGTAAGGCAGGAAAACGGTATTATTCCTTGCCAGCGACTTGTAGAGGCTTGACGTCTCCTCCAAAGTCATAATGGCACTTTGGAGAAGCCCCAATTCTCGATATCGAAAGCCGAGGTTGTTTAATGCACTGGCCATATCGGGCACGAAGCGGGGGTTTGTCTTCCCAAGTTTACGGAAAATCTTAACCGCCTCCTCTGTGAGTGCCACCGCCTCTTGGTTTCTTCCTACTTTGCTGTAACGATCACCGAGGTTGTTCAATGCCATGGCCAGATCTGGCAGAAAAACAGGGTTCGTTTGTGCCTGTTCGCGGTGAATCGCCACCGCCTCCTCATTGAGGGATACTGCCTCCTGGCGCTTGCCCACCTCACTGTAGCGGTTGCCTAGATTATTTAATGCTATGGCCAAGTTAGATAAAAAAACAGGATTTGCAACCGCAAGCCTACGGTGGATCTCCACAGCTTCTTCGGTAGGCATCACTGCCTCCTGAGGTTTGCCCAACTCACTATAGCGGATGCCAAGGTTATTCAAAGCACCAGCTAGATTGGGTAGGGAGGAAGGGTTTTCCCTTACACGTTCACGAAAGATTTGAACCGCCTCCTCAGTGCGGGCCAGCGCCTCCTGGTGCTTGCCCACCTTGCTGTAGCTAGTGCCGAGGTTGTTTAAACTCATCGCTAGGTCTGTTTGGAAATGGGCATCGTTTTTTGCAAGCCCGCGGAATAATTTCACTATTTTCCGGGACTGCGCAACTGTTTTAGTTGTGGTTGCTGCTGTCGTTTTCGCGATGTCTTTTGCTGCTGCTTTTGATGGTCCTGATGGTATTGATGCTGCTGGGACAGCCTTTGTATCCGTATTCGAAGTTCTAACTTTTTTGGTGCTCGTTGGCATTTCCTTTTGGGGGTTAATTGCAATTGATGTTTCAAAAATATTAATTTCAGGATTAATTGATAGTGATCCTTCTGTGGATATTGGGACCTCTTGAGCCAAACCCGATTTGCTTTGTTGACGTATGAGTAAATTCCGTGCATTTGAGTAGTCAGAGCGGTACGAAGGTTGGTCTTCGGCGAGTCTATCAAATATTGCGATAGCCTCCCTGATACGGGCCAACGACTCTTCTATACGATCGAGACATCCAAACACTTTGCCTTGGAGCTCTAATGACCTTGCGAGATAAGGGAGATAAACCGGATTAGATGTTGCGAGTTCTCGGTAGAACTGAATTGCCTTTTCACCAAAAAACGCCGCTCTAGAATAGCGCCCAGATTTCATAGTTATCATTGCAACATTGGCAATCACACTTGCCAAGTCAGGAAGTAAAGCTCGGTTAGTTTCAACCAGTTTGCGGAGCGCATTGATGCCTATCACTCCAGCATCAGCACAATGCCTCCAAATATAATGTCTCAGGTAATATTGGTTCTCAGGAGATTGACCAGAAGCAAGTAGTGCCTGATAATGATCTGACAGTGCTTTGGATACCCTTGAGGCTTCTTTATTCATGACCGTGCTCCCCGGTGTTTCTTCTTCGAAGGTATTCCACCAGGCGCTGGTGAGATAATCTGTATACAGCTCTGCCCCCTTCACCAGCTTCAACAATGTATCGCCCGACCTTATCTAATACCCAGAAGACATCTTGCCGTTCGTAGACTGAGCCGCAGCAAGACAGTGCCGACGCCATGATGGGCCAGATGTCGTCAGGAAGGCCGGATCCATACCCCCAAGCAAGGGCAGTCAACAACTCACGTGCCGCGTGAGGTAGCTCCTTTTTCTCACGGAAAAGTGCAGGAATTCTTGCGAGGTCACGGTCGAAGGCTGCTTCCACACTACATTCAAAATTGACCTCCCAGTCAATTTCAGAGGTATCTACAGGGGCGGTGCGTAGTTGCGCAGTTATAACGCGGGCGAGAAGAAAGATCCCTTCACCTTGGGGAACATTTCTCGCGATAATCGCTTCAGCAACAGCGACTGCATCCATTTGCTTTGCGATATTCGCTAATCTATTCTCAATGTAACGTCGAACATCCGTCTGAGTCTCCTCTTGGTAGATCCGACTACCTAGATCAACTATTTCGTCCTCACTCGTATTAAAGAATTGAAATAGCGAAAGCCTATCCTCCCGTGGAGCTAGATCCCGAGTGCTCACCAGCATAATGCTGGCATCAGCCAAAAGCCGAATTACGTCTGTTGCCATTCGCCAAGCCTCTGTCCCCGACTCATCGAGACCATCAATAACTAGGACCGGCGGGCACTGAACTCTTTGGAGCGCTCCCAACAGCTCTGATTTGTTGCGGAGCCCACTTGGGTTTCTCGGGATCACGCCTTTCCGAACGAGTTGCTCATCGATGAGCTGACACATTTGTTCTGTCGTTACTCCCCTGACATGTACATGGGCGTGAACCGCGCCCTTGCCAGGATCGGAATGCTCCAGAGGTCCTTTGATAAGGAGTTGCTCCCGCTCCTCAGGGTTCGAAAGACTCACAATCCTGCCGACGATTGCCGATTTGCCGCTTCCTGCTGGGCCGGTAACAATGTACACACCTGGTTTTCCAGCCTGCATCCAAGATACAATTCGGTTGATTTGGACTGCGCGGCCCGTGAAAAAGAAACCTTCCTCACCGGGCTCAACGCCACGGGCAGCCAGGAGAAGATGCTCAACAATACGATCTGGCGCATCTGGATTGTACATCGGGTTGGGGAACATTAACTCACAGTTAGCGTCACCGAGTACCATTCGTTTAAGTCTTTGCTCGTCGATGTCCCACTCTTTTATTAAACTGTAAATCAGATCGTCAGCCATCACTCCATTATTTTTATCACTCCACCTATAAATGAGCGATTTATCCTTCGGATCGTGGTCAGGCCCATGTCTGAGTAATTTCAGAAGACGGTCACCGAATACACCGTCCTTGGCTTGTCCATAGTCTAATGTTGACGACACAACGCCCACCCATACCCTCGGATTGGCCGGTGGCTTTTCAGTCATCACTTTGAAGGCAATTTCTCCCGCTGAAATGACACCGCTACCGGAAAAACAGGTGTCGAAGATGATAAGGATTTGATTTGCACCAGAACGAGCGGCTAGACCGGCTAGGTACTCGGGGGTGATCAAAGGTGTATCCTGAGGCGTGCTGTCTTTTGAGACAAGGTTCAACCTGTCTCCGGTTGTCACCATGCCATGACCAGACCAAAGCATTACGAGGCAGCCTCCCCGGCCAAGTATATCCACTGGAAGTTTAGCCTTGAGCTCTGTCAGCGCCTCCAAATCGATAGGGTCCTCGATAACGTGAGCTTCATAGTGGTGTGTCTCGAGGATTTTGGCGAGCTCTTTGGCCTCATAGATTGCCTGTGGTAATGGAGCGAATCCTTCATGGGTGTAATTGCTCACGCCAACCCCAATAAATAGAGCTGCGGGCTTTTCGATAATCACTTGTTCAATCACGACATCTCCCCGCCCCAGACCAGTACAGTGGACGTTACTGGGGTAACAACAGCGGCCATGCTACCTACTCCACCAACTAAGATCCGATATGCTCCAGGCGGGAGAGGTGAAAGCATTACGCGATGGATGCCATTTGATACTCGAAGCTGCGAGGTCACCATCACATTTTTTTCATTTATCACTCGGGCCTGAAGGGCAACCCGTTCTCCGCCAGCCACTGTCGCCTCCACAAGGATCCGCTCACCTACGAGGACAACGGGCTCTATTTTGATGCCGAGTTCAATCCGGGCCGATGCTCTATATACTGTAGGTTTACCAGAAAGGATGCCCTCGATACCGTCAAGCACGGCTTGGTTACACTGAAGTGAGCCATGCTGCTCAGCTATGAAATGAATGATAGGGCTGTCCATTAGAACGCCTTTCGGGATTGCTGAGAGACGAGGTACCGTAGCGTCTCCACCCTCCTCCTCACCGAAAATTTTCTCAATAGGCTCAACTGTATTCCCAGAAATGCGTGCCGTTGTGGAGGTCATTTGTCGAGTCCCAACTATGGGATGGATGTCGAAGGCCGTAGCATGTTGGGTTGCAGCCGCAGCATCAATATCGTTATGAAACCGCATTGCGTCAGCAATCATTTCGGTTTGAAGCCCGGGAATTGCAGTTTCAGTCGTTTTGAGGAGTTTATTTTCAGATTCGATACAGGCATACTCGGGAATGAGCTGATATAATGAAGGAAGACTTTGAGCGAACAATGTGAGATCAATCCCTAATGGGCCGATCCCCTTCTTGACACCGTTAACCAACTTGTCTAGGGCATCTAGGGCTCCTCGATAGGGCGTCCCAAGCGTGACGAGCTTACGGGTGATCGCAGCCCCACCCTCCTTCTCGATATACCATCGTGCTACTAGCCCTCCCATGGAGTGACAAATGAAGATCAGTTTCGCATCGGCAAATCTCCCTCCTTTTGCTCGCCACCGTTCGAGGGCAGGCTCGACGATGGACTTCAATCTACGGCCATTGAACCGGTTAGAGAGTCGCCAGTCGTAAGCTACCGGAAGTAGGTTTGGAATGAGGTGTGGTTTCTCAGCCGATCGTTCTATAAAGTGGAATCGGTTGTGGAGTGACTTAAGTAATTCGTCGTAACCAATTTGAGGATTCCAGATTCCTGGCAGAATGTGCAAATCCGGCATCAGAGCAACCGGTTCGACGCCATCATCCGGATGATTGTCACCAATCCCTTGAGGTAGCCTCATCTCTTTGATACTACGACCAAAAGTCGATATAGCCGTTATCACTGAGCTGCGAGAAGGCGCCCAGACGAGTTCACCGCTCTTTGAGAGGGTACTGCCCATGATTCCTGGAAGCACTACCACCACATCGTTGATCACCTTTTTGTCTCTCATCATATCACCCCATCTCAAATCCAATCAAGGAAACCAACGCGCGATCTGTGGTTGCCGTGATCATTTTAACCAGACACCTATTCTCGTGAGAACGAGTAATGATTTATGCTACAGCATGAGAATAGACGTCCTCAAGAAGCGACATAAGTTCGTCCACCTGCGGGGACGTGAAGAGACCGTCAGGGCCCTGCGGCGAAAGATCGGTGAAGGGAGATTCGTAGAGGAGCCCGGCGTTCATGACCCCGTGCTCGGTAAGATGGTTTACAATCAAGTTTAAGAACTCGATCTGGTTTGCGGCAAGCGTTTTCCCAGCCAGGAACACGGCCAAGGCCTCTTTGGCAGCCTCTCGATCCAGCCCCACCAGCGATCGCACGAACAGGCCAAGGCCTTGGGATTCTTCCTTGGCACGCGCGATATCTTCGCGGCCACCGATGCCACTTTGTACGAGCATCCGTTCCAACTCTTCGAGGTCGGTCGCAGTCAGGCTCTTGTTCATCCGCAGCTTATGGATGGCGATATGATCCTGATGCTCACGGAGAAAGGCCCGAGCCTTGGCGCGAAATTTCTCGAAGTCACGTGCCACGGTAAAGCCTGGCAGCTCGACCCCCGTCTCGTTCCCTATCTCATCTTCAAAATCGGTATAAATAGGTTTGCGATGCTTTTTCTCGATGAGCCTCACCAGGGAGCGAAGCCGCTTGCGTACCAGTTCAAGCATTGGCACGGTCACGTCCTGCCACCATTCGTCGGTTTGAACATCCTGGATGAGCGGCATCTGCTCCCGCACCATGGGGATGTTTTCCTTTTCTTCCAATAATCCGCAGATTGCCTTCACCTGCTCGGCCAGACGCTCAAAAGAAGGCTCCGACCTGAATAATGCAAGTTGGAGGTTCAGTATCAACAGGTCGAAACGCTTGGCCTCTTCCGGCTCAGGATCAAGCTCGGCCGGCAGTCCGGCGACATTCTGGGCCAATTCGGTGAACTCTGCTTTGGTCAGGCTCGCCCATGCTTCGGGTTCAGCATATTTCTCCACCAGTCGCCGTTGCGGGCGGACTACAAAGTTATTTAAATTCATGGCGCTGACTTCGCTATGAAGCAGACTCGTCAGTTCGCACCGCATCTCACCATCTGTTAAGGCTACACCGAAGGAGACTGGAGGTTCTTTTGCCCTTTCAGGGGAGCCTGTGAGGAGTTTTTTGTCCAATTCGCCGATCAGTTCTAGGCGCGCGGTGAAAAGTCTCTTCCCAAGAGATGCACCTGACGTCCCGTCGGTAGCTTCCGGATCCAGGCTGAAGAATTCAAGATTGCGACAGTAATCGAAGATCTGGAAAAACTGTTTATCCTCACCCGGGGCAAACAGATCAGGACAAAGCCGCGTCCCGCGCCCGAGCATCTGCCAGAACTTGGTCTTCGAGCGCACCAGCTTGAAGAAGACAAGGTTTACCACCTCAGGCACATCGATGCCGGTATCAAGCATGTCAACGGAGATGGCTATGTGGGGCGCCTTTTCCTTGTTGGAGAAACTGTCGATAAGGCTCTGAGCGTATTCGGTTTTGAAGGTGATGGTGCGGGCGAACTCCCCCTTGAAGCGCGGATAGTGGACATTGAAGCGTTCGGCGATGAACTCAGCGTGGGCCTGGTTCTTGGCGAACATAATCGTTTTACCCAACCGGTCGCCGCCGGCTACCTTGAGCCCGCGGGTCATCAGGTGCGCCAACACCTTGTCCACAGTATCCTTGTTGAAGAGCCACTTGTTGACCCCTTCAGCCTCAATTCGGTCCGGGGTACTTCCATCCTCGTCCCATTCCAGGGCATCCCACTGGTCCTTTTCTTCTTCAGACAGGTCTGCATATCTGATCCCTTCACGCTGAAATTTAAGCGGCACTGACACCGCTCTGGCTGGAACGAGAAATCTGTCGTTCACGGCCTCATCCAGGGAGTAGGCGTCAGTCGGCACGCCATTTTCAAGATCGAAGAGGTCGTAGGTATTGCGGTCGACTTCGTCTTTCGGTGTCGCGGTCAGTCCTACCAGGAGCGAATCGAAGTATTCGAAGATGGCTCGGTATTTCTGGAAAACCGAGCGGTGTGCCTCATCGATAACTATCAGGTCGAAGTGCCCCACGCCGAAGCGACGCTTACCGTCGCGAGATTCGTCGATAAGTCCCATCATAGTCGGGTAGGTTGAAACGAACAACCGCCCCTCGGTGTACTTTTCGGTCACCAAGTTCACCGGCGCCGCGTCGGGAAGAAAGGTCTTGAAGGCACCAACTGCCTGATTGACCAATGCCACCCGGTCAGAGAGAAAGAGTGTCCTCTTCACCCAGTTGCAGCGCATCAGAAGGTCGCAAAGGGCGATCACCGTGCGGGTCTTCCCCGATCCAGTCGCCATGACAAGTAGCGCTTTACGGTCGTTATCGTGTTCGAAGGATTCGGAAATACGGCGGATGGCCCGTGTTTGGTAGTAGCGCCCGACGATTGCACCGTCTATCTCGGCCTGCGCCAGCGGTTTGCGGCTTGCGCGGCGCTGAATGAGCAGTTCCAATTCATCTTTCTTGTAGAAGCCTTGCACCCGCCGAGGGTGATGGCTGGCATCATCCCAAAGCCAGCTCTCGTAACCGTTGGAATAGAATATTACGGGCCGTCTGCCGAACTCTTCTTCAAGGCAATTGGCATAAAGCTTCGCCTGTTGTTCCCCTGCTCGGGGGTCGCGGCGGGTGCGCTTGGCCTCGACAAGCGCGAGCGGTTTGCCGTCATCACCCCAAAGGACATAGTCGACAAACCCTGTCCCCTGATTGTTGGGCATGCCGGTCACCGGGTACTCCCGGTCACGTTCCTGGTCGAGCGGCCAACCTGCCTCGTTCAAAAGTAGGTCGATGAAATAGTCACGGGTCTTGGCTTCGGAATAGTCGTGAGTGTCGGGTTGAGACTGCGCGGCCTTCCTCGCATCAGTCACCTCGGCCCTCAGGCGTTTCAGCTCCTCATCAAGTACCGACTTGTCGGCCAGGAGTACGGAAAGCTTTTCGTCCCTTTCACGCAGCTCTGTCTCCAACCGCTGAAGCTGGCTAAGGGTCTGTTTGGGAAGGGGTGCAACGATTGGTAAAGCCTCGGGACTGAAGGCCAGCCCGGGCTCAGGTCGCGCTTCCCGTGCATAGGTACGGGCCAACCAATAGCCCACGTGGAACAGCTCCCTCACCGCAGCCAGCGCGTCGAGCTGCTGAATCGGCTTCGGGCTGTGGACCGCCTGGTTGCCGAGCCTGGTGATAATCCGGGCTTTGCTGAAGATCGCTTCGCCTACCAATGCCTTGAAAGTAGGTTCGTGGATCAATGCGCTTAAGTTGTCCTGGTAGGGGAGTCGTAGAGATGAGTCGTGCTTGTAGAGCCATGCCACCGTCAGTTCCAACGCACGGCGAGCGTAGAAGCAGGCGGTGCGGGGATCGGGATGCACCGCAGTCTCAGCTTTCGTAGAGGCTTCGAATATGGCGGGCCATTCGGTCTGTAGAAAGCTGAACTGGGGCATTCTTTAACCTCCTCTAAAACCCATTCTAAAGACCAGGATTACACGTTTAGGTTTTAGAATATTCTGAAATCAGCGGATTTGTGTTCAAGCACAGGTGTAGGCATCTATAGGTTGCTCTGACTGGCCATCAAATTCATTCCAATCCCGTTTGCACACATGCGTCAAGCTTTCGATGCAGGAGCGAGATTAGAGAGAGGTAGTCCGCGGCATCATCTTCACCTTGCCAAAGTACCTTCGGCTCATGCGCTAACGGATTTCGGACAGCGGCGAAGCAACCTTTCAGAAGCGAAGCGAACCCTTTGTGTTCCGACTTCTCCGTATCGGTTTGTAGAGAATTAAACGCAACGACTGGCCTCTCTACCGAAAAGACACGGTCTACCAGGGCAGCTCCATCGGTTTGTATCCCAGACATCTCACGAATACGCTGTGCTAGTCCCTTTGATGCTTCGAAAACGGCATGGAAATAATTGTCTTGAAGCAGCTCGGCACGGCAATATTTCAGCACTTCGGGATGAATACACCTACCCTGGAACTTCGCCCGCAGTTTCTGCACCCTTTTTTCGGCTTCATCAAGAGTCTGCACCGCATTGCAATGACGGAATTTACCATCTTTCCCATATTCGAGGCCGGAAAACGCGAGAACCGTGTTCAGCTCTAATCGTCGCTGCTCGAACTCTGGAAATCGCCCAACAAATCTCGCTGGGATCAGAAATGATTTAATGAAGTCTACGACTCGGTTCGCACAACCGTCGTGGCGCTGACATTCGAGAAATACCGAGTACAGACGTCGCCACTTGGTTGATTCGCCTGAATTGTCAGCCATACCGCGATCATTCAGAACCCGCGAGATGTCAGTGCCCGACCCGCATTCCCCGAGTACGCGTGTAAGCGCCTCAATCTGCCCTTCTGGAAATACAGGAACTGTACTCATCTCACAGCTCTCCCCTGAATGCACGGTATTGGAGGGAGGCGAATAGGGCGTCCATCTCTGCCAGAGCAGCGCGGTGAGCAGTTTTCAGTCTCGCGACGGCTAATGCTTTTTGTGCGAAACTGTCTTGAGCAGGACGTGGCGGCAAAATTATTGGCATCTGCTTTACGTCACCAAGATTTATCCCGCGCACGGCAACGCCCTTAGTATGTTTTGCCATCCAATGCTGGAAAGCAGGCGTTCGAAGGCATTCAAGAACAAAAATTGACGACATATTTTGAATCGCAAGTCGCGCAGTATCTTGAGTGATATTTGCACCTTCAAGCTCGGCCGGAACGATAGCTAACCGGCCAACATGGCCGCGAATTGACATAAGCAAATCGCCTGATATTAGAAGAGACCGGCGAAACGCATTAGAAATATTCTCCGTTGTTTTCCTAATATTTGAAAGTTGGATCCCTCCATCCTTCATGTCCACGACGCGAACGTAGTTGATACCATCAGTTTGGTCTGGTCCCGGCATAAGGATCCCGTAGCTGATCGGTCGCTTTGGATCGACGATATCAATCATCTTACGGATAGGGTACCCTTGTGGATTCTGTATCGGATCACCAAACATTTCAGAAAATATTGCTTGGCAGAGGGTATCAAGCTGGTCAAGGGTGGCGCGGCGCTTGGCCCTCAACGTATCGACCTTGTCCAGCAGCTTGGCAACCCGCTTTTGCACAGATAGGGGGGGGAGGGGCACCTCAACGCCTCTTACCAAATCAATATTTAGGTTTTTGACTGTCGCTCCAGCAGCCCGGCGCTCGAACTCCGCATAAACAAGGTTCGAACCAAGCAAGTGGTAAAAATAATCGGGGTAGACTCTCCCGTTGCAAGGGCTCAGCACAAGCCAACCGTCATGAATACAACCCGAGGTTTTCATAATGTATGGCTTACCAAAGCTCATGGAATTTGTGAGCAGGAAGTCGCCCGAATGTACCATGCGGGATTTCTTGATGCCTTGCTTAACAATTCGCTTTTTAGTTGTTGTGATGTATTTGGAACTCTGTGTCGCATCGCTGATCATTACCCAATTAACACCATCGGGGTCATCGGTTAGAAATTCTTGAATAGGGCGTGGCGAACCACCCCGCGCGATGGTGAAGATTTCTCCTAACGCAACCAGTGGCCAGGCGCTGCTCATTTAAACATTCCCTCAAATTCCTTTATCCCCAACCAGATCTCCTCCTCTAGTTTTGAAAGGCTCACAAGAATCTCTTGTGGCGACCGATGCTGAATTTGCTCATGTACCACTTCCTTGTAGCGGTTAAGAGAAAAATCGTACCCCTGAGATGCAATGTCGGATTTAGGCACGCAGAAGCTTTGAGCCGTGCGGGGCCGTTTTCGTTCAAGTTGATCACGCTGGGACCAGCGAGTAAGTAGGTCAGGCAAGTTATTCCTGTCGTGGTTTTTACCAGTTAATGTAGCCGTAGGTATCGGGCCGAGCTTATCTTCATCCAGCAGAGGTGTTCGCTTGTCATCAAGGCTCCACCCGTCAGCCGTCACGTCATAGAACCAGACATGATCGGTGCCGCCTGAGTTTGTTTTGGTGAAAAGGAGGATTCCTGTGGATACGCCTGCGTATGGCTTGAAAACTCCCGCGGGAAGGGAGATTACCGCATCGAGTTTCTGATCCTCAACAAGAATCCGGCGAAGTTCCTTGTGGGCTTTGGAAGAACCGAATAAAACACCATCGGGGACGATGATCGCAGCTCGACCACCCGGCTTCAAAAGCTTCAGGAACAGGCTGAGGAAGAGTAGTTCGGTCTTCTTGGTCTTGACGATTTGCAAAAGGTCCTTGGCAGTGTTCTCGTAGTCCAGCGACCCAGCGAATGGAGGGTTGGCAAGGACAAGAGTGTATTTCTCTTCCTCGCCAGCGTGGTCCTGGGCGAGGGAGTCGCGATAACGGATGTCCGGATTCTCGACCCCGTGCAGGAGCATGTTCATGCTTCCAATGCGAAGCATAGTGTTGTCGAAGTCGAAACCGTGGAACATGCGCCGGTGAAAGTGCTCCTTCTGCTTCGCGTCGTGGAGAATGGCTGGATGGTGCACACGCAGGTATTCGCCGGCAGCCACAAGGAACCCCGCCGTTCCGCAGGCAGGGTCACAGATGACATCTCCAGGTTGCGGCGCGGTTAATTCAACCATCAACTGGATGATATGGCGCGGCGTACGGAACTGGCCGTTCTGCCCGGCGGTTGCGATTTTCCCGAGCATGTACTCGTAGAGATCGCCCTTAGTGTCACGGTCCTCCATGGGCACATGGTCCAAGAGGTCCACCACCTTGGCCAGGAGAGCTGGAGTTGGGATCGTGAAGCGGGCGTCTTTCATGTGGTGAGCGTAGGTCGAGTCGTCGCCCCCAAGGGTTCGTAGAAATGGAAAGACATGCTCGCCGACCACGGAGAACATCTCTTTAGGTGCGAAATGTTTAAAGCGGGACCAGCGCAGATCTTCATAGGAGCGCGGGGTGCGGGGGTGGTCGTCGTTTCCTTCAGGGAAAATGCGACGCTCCATTGGGTGCTTCAAGCGGGCCGACTTGTTCTCTTCCAGGGTGTGGAGGTCATCGAGCCGGCGCAAGAAGAGCAGATACGTGATCTGCTCCATGACTTCGAGAGGATTAGAGATGCCACCGGACCAGAAAGAGTCCCAGATGGCATTGATTTGACTGCGGATATCACCAGTAAGCATACGATCCTTTAGCCTATTTTCATTCGGCACTTATTGCTTTTTTATGTAAGAGACTTACCTATCAGGGCCACTTGTACGAGGTGTCTCAACTTAATACGTGGGTGGAACATAACAGATTTCTAAAAGTCTTTCCAGCCGTTTAAGTTGTGATCATCACAGCTTGTCTACTCCCTCCGCTGAATTCCTCCCGCGATATCCCAAAAGTTCAGATTCAGCAGACACACGACCAACCACAGCCGCCTGGCTCTGGTGCATACATGGCTACTCGTCGGCAACGATAAGTGACAACGGACTTGCACACCAGCTTTAAGTTTGATGTGTAATTTCGAGGTATTAAGGAATCCGAAAACAAATTTGGCGCAGAAGCATAAACAGTTTAAAAACCTACAAACTTAGAGTTGCTTACTCACAATGAATGATTGCTTTGGCCGAGGCGGTTCGACTTGGAATCCAGCGTGTGGGTTGGTCCCCTGGCACTTTGCCCTGAAGCAGCCCGGAAACTCAGGGTTTTTATAAGCTTGCGTTTTCTATCACCTTAATCCCTGAAGTGGCAATACGAGTGCCTGGGAGGCTAAGCCTTCCCGTAGGACCCGTGAATAGGATTAAGAATGAATGCGACATGGGTGGTGCACTATTGAAGAAAATTGGTCAATTAGAGGGGAAAGTTCGGTTTTATTTCCGGCTGGGTGTTGCTGGCCTGCACATAGAAGAACGCAGAGAGACCACGGAATCCAGGAGATTTAGAATGAAACTTGTCCTGGTTCAAATGGCCACAGCTGACTAATTAGCAGTAGAAATATTATAAACCTTAACTGACGATGGTGTCAATCGTTTTACGTGGCCACCTAAGCTCACTAAGGGCGACTACCCGACATACCAAAAGTTTTTCCCGATCAATTGATCGTTTAGTCATAGCTAGCCATTTTGCGTCACCACGCCGGCAGCACGACTCACCATTGAGGCTGTATTTTTTGGCCCTTTGGCTGGACCCAGGCGGAACAACAGAGCTTCGCGCGACGTGTCCCATTACCCCGAAGTCCAACGCCAAGATTTTTGGCATGTAGTACGGGCCCGCTCCCGTCCCTTAAGGAATAATGCGTGTTGTTTAACCTCGGACCAAGGCAAAAGCCTTCGGAAATTCAAAAGCATTAGCGTATGGAGCAAATATGGGGATTAACAGGAAGATGGCTGGAAAGCTGACAAGCCCACAGTTGCAGGCGATAGGTATGTACACATGAGAGGATCTCTTCATTCACAAGTAGAGGGCCTCTACCATAGCACTGCTAAGGGCATCGGGGTAAGTCGCCACGAAATGAAGAAGAGCAGAGTTAAGGATACGCTCATCCACTCAGACACCACACGAGTGGCATACCTCAGGGTTTGGCACCGCATCGTTAAATACGCAGCTAGGCACCACAATGTTACCCAAATTAACCAGCTGACCTCGGACATTGTATGTGCTTGGCTCGAAATACAGGTCGGGAAAAGCCTTGCACCGGACACAATCGGCCAGTACTGCTCGGCAGTTATGAAATTGCAGGATTCATTAAACAACCAGAAGGAAAAGGAGAAAGCCCATGTCGTTTGATTTCAGTATGCGTTCCCCGGGAGTTAAAAATGCATTAAGGAATAGGGTGGCCGGTCGGTATCCGTGGCTTGGCCACGGAAGAGGCTACGAATACCCAGAACAGCTGATAGCCGCAATCCCTGACTATGATTTTAACGTGGCTGCACGGATCCAATACGAAGGGGGGGCAAGGTCAGAAGGTGTTGGCTTTCCACAGTCAGAGTTTTCTCGGTCGGCCTTAACCCTCGTGGATCTCAATGGCGTTATAGAAGATCCGTATTTTCGGGAAGGCAGATTGGTAGGTCATGTCAAGACTACAGAGAAAGGCGGTTTTCGGTCCGACCACTATATAAGTCCGGCAACGTATTTCGACCTTGAGCAATTCCTACAATTAAATGGCCAACTCAAGGGGAGATATGAAGCCTACCTGACGGCCCTCAATAGAGCAGCGCGGGTTACAGGCCAATTTCTCAAAGGTAGAGGGACCCATGGGCTGAAACACGATTTCGCTTATCATTTTATAGCGGACGCAATGGCGGCAGGGAAGTCCCATGCATCGATCATGACGGAATTGGCAAAGCGCTGTGGCCATCACAGAGCGGACGTAGCCGTAACCTATTATGCGGCGAGGAGGTAACGATGGGCACTGTCGAGACGGGAAAACCTGTGAACATTGACATGTTGGTCGACCAGATCACCAGAACAGACGATGCGGAGCGCAACAAGCTGTTCAAGTATGCCGCTACGTTACCCGATGTCTCCAGACGGAAAGCGATGGCCGCTGCTACTGATTTTTTTTACGCCAGCAGGGCAAAGTGGCCAGGAACCAGCAAGGTGTTGCTGTTTTACAGCGGATTTGTCATCGCATTGAAAGATTTCCATTACGCCAAGCATATGGCGGTGAAACGGAAGGACACAGAAAAGCACGTTGGCATGATGGAGGGACTACTCGATGACAAGTTCAAATCCATTGTTCACCGGCGGAGATCTGGCCTTAAGAAAAACAAGATATGCGTTTACTTAGCAGAGATAAAAGAAGCTCGTAGAAAAAATATGTCATTTCAGGGGATTGCAGATTGGCTGCTAGAGGAACACCGCCTAAAGGTGTCGAAAGAATACGTGAGGAGAATTATCAATGAAAATAACTAAAAGTTTCCTGTTTTACTGCGAAGACAATATCGAGGTCCACAAGACTATCGAATTTGAACAACATGACGGCAGACAAGATCTTGTCACTAACAAAACTGCAATGGTCATGCTCTTTGACCAAAACCTGATATCTGTTGAGGATAGTTCGAATCCCCAAGGCAATGCCAAGTCGATTCGTTATGGGCTTCAAGGAGCAAATATACTCCTCACCGTTCTCGAAAGTTTTAGAAGAGGTATGATCCCGGCACGTGCCAAGGGTGTTTGGATTTCAGATAGCATACAAATCAAAGCATCGACGACCGTACAAGGAACAACAAATTTGTGTCTAACCCGGGTGGCCAAATCGGAAAAATCGGAGGAAAAGCGTGAAATTTTCCTAACACCTGTCCAGGCGGCGAGTTTGGAAAAATGTATTTACCACGTGTTGTCGTACTTAGCCCGTGTTTGACAGGTCAAGGTACAGCCCCCAACAGGAGATTGAACGCGTGATAAATCGGATTGAGACTGGAGAGAACCCCCGCGCGCTTTCAACTTCAGAGCGGATTGTCGGAAGCATCATCTTCGATCGCCCAGAGTGGCGTCCCGCCCCATACTCCGACCTAGAGGCCGCATTGGGGCGTCTAGGTGAATGGCGAGAAGCAACACTCAATTATTGGCACATCCACGGATGTTTATCCTGGAGGGAAAAACCGTACGGCGTAGCCAAGGAGTGAAACACTTATAGTGTCAACCGTTTTAGGATCTGCACACAAGGGGGAGGATACTTGAGGTACCCTCCCCTTTCATGACTAGTTAGGCCTGGCGGGTTGTTTTTTACCCTTTCACCAAGGGAAACATTAAAGAGTCCTCCTTCGGCCAATGTCTAACGATTAGAAAACGAGTCAAATCAAGAATAGCGGCCGCCACAGCGCCTCAGCGACCTGGACTTAGACTATGGATGACACACCTGAAATGATTAATATCGAGACTTTTGCGGAACGCATGGGAATCTCTCGTGCCATAGCTTGCGAGTGGAAGCGTACGGGAATCCTCGTCCGGGGTCGGCATTATATCCAACATGACCGAATAATAAGGTTTCCCTGGGGGCAGGATCTAATTTGCAAACTATTAGAGGACTGTGTCGAGGAACCACCGCAAGGGTCCCCTATTCAAATTAGGCCACCGACCCCTTCGCCCCTAAAGACAGCGTCACCGGCACCTAAGTCGGGAACAACAATAAATTGGGACTACAACAGTCCCTAATATGCTATCATCCCAACGGACTTTGGCTGGTGGGCGATAGCTTCAGGAGGCAAAATGAGGCGAAACCCCACACAAAAACAAGCATTTCCGCTCATTGACAATTCAGATCCGACTCAAAAACAAGGATCGATAATCCGAAAACCGGGTTCGAAGAAGCTTTATATCCTCTTCACCTACCATGGCCGCCGAGTCGAAAAGACTACAGGGCGTGATGACACGCCGGAAAACCGCGAGAAGGTGCGGACATGGCTCGACGGCGTAATCCGTGATCGCAATGCTGGCAGACTTGTTTTTTCAGATGCGTTCCCGGGGGCAAGCGAGACGGAAAAGGCCATTTATTGCAAGTTGGAAGGCCATGACTATTCACCCGACCCCTGGAATATCCCCATTGATAATTTCATCACCACCTGGGAATCGGAGGTCGTGTCGCTGTATGACCATACTAAGCAGGGGGACTACCTTGCCATCCTGAAGGCGTGCATCAAACCTTACTTTGCAGATAAGACTTTTTACGACCTCACCAAGCTGGAAGTCAAAAAGTTCCTAACGGGAATGAACTGCAAAATTGGCAAGAACAAAGGCAAGAGAGTGTCTCGCTCAAGGGCGAAAAATGTCCTCACTGTTCTACGTGCCCTCTTCGAAGATGCATGCGATCATTATCACTGGGAACTCCCTGACCCTTTCACCAAAGTTGAAGATAACCTCCCCAAGAAGAAGGCGGAGAAGCGTCAAATCTTCCGGTTCTCCGAATGGATCCAGGTTTTGGAAAAAATCGATCCTTGGTATCGTCCAATGGTCGAGTTCATGATGCTAACCGGTACGATCCATAGTGAAATATCCGGCCTTCGCCGCAGCGATATCGGCCCTGACAAGATTCAGTTGGAGCAGTCGATCGTTCGGATGGTGGAAAAAAAATCCCTCAAAGAGACCGCAAGGTTCCGCAGTATCACCATCACCAAGAGGATTCGGACTATTCTTGATGAAATTCTCGCAAGAGTGGAAAGCAACTGGGCCTTTGCCGAACCCGATGGTAGCCCGTATTTGAGGGAAGGCTTCATCGAAAGTTATTGGAGGCCCGCTCTTAAAAGAGCAAAAGTATTTTATCGCCCCCCTTACAGCCTCAGGCATAGCTTTGCAGCCTGGTGCCTCGTCGCAGGGGTAGACCCGCTCCGCCTGGTAAATCTCATGGGGCACGCGAATAAACAGATGGTTTTCGAAACCTACGGGAACTATCTCGAGGGGGTCGACGAGGATTACGAAGAAATTCTGAATTACCTGGGGAGGGATTTCGTGGAGTACAAAAAGAAGCCCCTGTCCTCCTACAAGGCACTTTCGGGTGAAAGTCCTTGTGAAAGTCAGGGGCTGATGCCGCGTAATTAGCTGATTACACAGCAGTTATAATGGCGGAGAGATAGGGATTCGAACCCTAGGTACCTTGCGGTACACCTGATTTCGAGTCAGGCACCATCGACCACTCGGACATCTCTCCGTTTTTAATTCCTGTCTCTCTTTGCGGCGTCCGTTACTGCTAATTTTCCCGCCACGCAAAGTGTGTCCTGCTTTCTACCAAACTTTCTCTGCCAATGCAAGGTTTTCGTGACTATCCTTAACGATTCTCCGGCCGCTCTCCCTCCTGACAAGGCTCGCCGTGCATCAGTCTGACGTTCCCTTGCCGCACCAGCGCCGTCCTCCCGGTACTTGGCTCAATTCAAACCAAGGTAGCGCCCGCCGTACCCGGCGTCAGCGGATCGGGATCTGCCACGGAACCGGACGCCGGAGAGTTAGCCAACTTCAGATGCCGCTTGCGCGCTCGCAGCGCACTGAAAAAGTCCGATAACAGCGCGGAGGTCTCCGCCCCCCTCACCCCGGAGGTGAGCTGCACGCTGTGGTTCAGCCGGGGGTCGTTGGAAAGGTCGTACAGGCTTCCGGCCGCCCCCCCCTTGGGGTCGAGGCTGCCGAAGACTACCCGCTCCAGCCGGCTGAGGATGATCGCCCCCATACACATGAGGCACGGCTCCAGTGTCACGTACAGGGTCGCCCCGGTCAGCCGCCAGCTGCCAAGCTTACTGGCGGCCTTGCGGATGGCGATCAGCTCGGCGTGAGCGGCGGGGTCCTGACGGCTCTCCCTCAGGTTGTGCCCCCGGGCCAGCACCACGCCATCCCGCACCAGGACGGCACCGATGGGGACCTCCCCTATCGTCTCGGCACGCTTTGCCTGAACGATGGCCTTCCCCATCCAGTAATGATCGTCCTTCTCCATGCTCTCCTTCTTCATCGCTCGCGGTGCCACCCACCGGCGCGGCGTTGGCTGCACTGACATCATCAATGGGTGGAGCGCTGTTGCTCCGTGGCGCATTCCCCCTCACCCCAACCCTCCCCCGCCAGGGGGGAGGGAGAGTTTAAGGCAGACGGAATAGTTGGTTTTCAATGGCTGTGCCCTCTAACCCTTCCCCGGAAGGTCAGGGGACTAAGCTCAGAAGTCCCGTTTCTCTGTGGGTTTCAGTGCATCCCTTCACCGGTCGTGGTCATGACGAGCTGCCCGTGCTTCACGCCCTTGACGCCGATAAGCTCGTCGGCGATCCGGCGCACGTCGCGTGCCTTGCCGCGCACGACCAGCACCTCCAGGCAGTTGTGCGCGTCCAGATGGACGTGCAGCGCCGAGATGATCTGGTCGTGGTGCGCATGCTGCTGCTCGGTCAATTTGTCGGAGAGATCACGCACGTGGTGGTTGTAAACCAGCGTCACGGTCCCGACGCCTTCCTTCTCGCCTTCTTCCCACTCAAGCTCCACCTGGGCGGCCCGGATCAGGTCGCGGATCGCCTCGGAGCGGTTCGCGTACCCCTTACGCTCGATGAGCCTGTCAAAGCTCTCCAGTAGCTTGTCGTCCATGGATATGCCAAACCGTACCGTCTCACCCATCCTGGCCCCCTCCCGAATGCTGCATTGCGCGCCACTATACCTAAAAAGCGCCCGGGAGTCAAAATCTGCTTACCACGGGCTTTAGGCCAGATGCGCCTCGTGAACGGATACCCGGTTCTTGCCGCTGCGCTTCGCGACGTACAGGGCGCGGTCGGCCTGGCTGATCAGATCCCTCATCCCGATTCCCTGCGGCTCCCGGCGGCATGCCACCCCGAAACTGCCGGTGACGGTGAAATCCTCGACGGAAAATTTGAAGTCGATGGAGGCGATGCGACCCCGGATCCGTTCTGCGACTCCGGCGGCGCTCGCCTCGCTGGCGCCCGGGAGCAGGACGGCAAACTCCTCGCCGCCGTAGCGCGCCGCCAGGTCCCCGCCACGACACTCCTCGCCGATCGCCTTGCCGACGGCGACAATGACTTCGTCTCCGGCGGGGTGCCCGAACCGGTCGTTGATGGACTTGAAGTTGTCGATATCGATCATCAGCAGGGAAAGCGGTCCACCTCCCCTGCGCTCTCCTTCCACGGTCAGCAGTTCCTCGAAGGCGCGCCGGTTGAAAAGGCCGGTCATCCCGTCGCGCAGGGTTAGCTCGCGCACCCGGCTGTGGTCGCGCGCCTTCCCCAGTGCCCCCGCCATGCAGTCGGCGATTCCCGCCAGAAAGGAGCGGGAGATCCGCTGCGACTCGCCCTCGACCTGGTAAAGGCGCAGCTCGCCAAGCCCCTCGGGAAGGGTCAGGATGACCTCGGCCCCCATGACGCCGGTCGAGTGCCGCGATACGCCGCGCTCCGCGGAGCCGGCATGCAGCTCGTCCAGCACCAGCCGCTGCAGTTCGATAGCGCCCCCTTCGGAGCGCGTCGGTACGAAGGCCACGCTTTCCAACTCGCTTTGCCGGGCAAAGGAGAAGAGGGCCAGCCGGTAGGGGAAATACTCGTTGAGCCAGGCTGCGGCCGTGCTGCAGACGCTCGCCGGGTCGAGATGCGCGTAGATGGCGCGGCAAAAGCCGACGGTGAAACGCGCCTCCTTGAGCCGCTGGGTGAGGGCACTCGCCCTCCCCTGCGCCCACTCTGCTTCGGGGCTCAATTCGGAGGGCGCAGGCCCCCTCCGGGCCTTCCCCACACTGGCCCCGGTTTTCACGATGATCATTTCCCCTCCTGGCACTGACTCCCCTGAAGGGACGCCCGGCCGCACCTAATAAAGCACTCCCCGATCCCAAAAAGGCTAACCGTTTGTGCACATTGCAACAATTACAATATACTTATCGACCTGCGGGGCCGACATTCAATCAGGGATTTGGTCAAACGGAGTCAGGAATTTCCCTACACAGGAATTGACTCAGGCTAACAAAGAAGTACGAGGGGGCTCTGCCGTTACCCCCCATCCCCGCCCCGACCCTCCCTGTCGTTAAGTTAAGGCTCCCCCTCCCTTGACGGGAGGGGGCGGGGGGGGGGGGGGACGTTGCCAACTTCAAGAAATGTGGCACATTCCCCC
>Ga0209123_1001186_pt1 | contig 26965 bp, 22 predicted proteins | sample BarGraIncu00431A_FD_184500 | JGI IMG/M metagenome (GOLD analysis project Ga0209123, IMG submission 184500) | Arctic peat soil microbial communities from Barrow, Alaska, USA - Barrow Graham LP Incubations 004-31A (SPAdes) (version 2) | ecosystem: Environmental > Terrestrial > Soil > Wetlands >...
TTTCTACTACATGATTATTAGTAGCAATATAACCATTACTATCAAAAATCACCCCTGACCCTGAACCTTGCTCCACAAGGACTTTACGATTAAAAGTATTCCGGGCATAGGCTTTATTGGTAATGCCCACTACAGCTGGTCCGACAGCTTGTGCGGCCTTGACAAGGGGTGTATTGCGGGCGTCCGATACTTGAGCCTTAGCAGCAGGTATCTGCAATAGATTTTGATTAGGCATCGCACTTTGCGGTGTAGTTCTTGCCGAGAACTGTCCACCATATCCAAGTACTAAACAACCACCGATAATTGCTCCAAAAACAGCAATAATAAAGAAAGGTGCAAACTTTTTGTACATCGCTTGGCCTCCTTAACAATTACTACTCACGATGCGATCAGGATAGGTTCGATATAGTTCAATTTCTGAACCTAGCTTATAACCTTGCTCGGTTAAAATGGAACTGACAGTATCCATCGCCAGCTCTGGGTCATTATTTTTCTGACTCATATGAGCTAAGAAAACTTGCATGGTCGGTTTTTTCTCTAATCGAGCTAGAGTCCAGCCTGCATCGAAATTAGATAGATGACCACGATTGCTCATAATGCGGCGTTTTAAGTGCCATGGGTAAGCGCCCTTTTCTAACATATCTATGTCGTGATTTGATTCTAATACCAACACATCACTAAGCGCAATGGCTTTTTTTACACTTTCCGTGACAAAGCCCAAATCCGTCACTACGCTACACTTAATACTCTCATTATAGAAACTAAATCCTACTGGATCGGCTGCATCATGAGAGATGCTAAAGGGTTCAATTTTCACCTGGCCAATATCTAAGCTCTCGGGCAACACATTACAACACGAAGGGGGTATCAACTCCCGACAGGACATGGCACGCCAAGTATTCATACTGGCATAAACGGGCACATTATATTTCTTCGTCATTGTCGCCAGTCCACTCACATGATCTCGGTGTTCATGAGTAATAAAAACCCCATCTAATTCTTCAATACAGGTCCCTAGTTCAGCCAGACTGTTTTTAATCCGCCGTGTGCTAATACCTGCATCCACCAATATTTTTGTATGTTTAAAATCCAATAAGATAGCATTTCCGGTGCTACCACTTGCCAAGACATGAACTTGCATGGTCTTATCTCCTTTCAGTTATCACAACTCGCTCCCTACGGATGAGACTATATTATAACGCCTTAATGACTAATTTTTTTATATCTTCTGGCAGCGCCGACAATAATATCTCACTAATTTCCTGCAACCGCTCCTTGGATTTCGCCTCAAAACGCAGGGTAAATAAGGGTTCGGTTACCGAAGCGCGAATCATCCCCCACCCATCGCTAAATTCAATGCGCACGCCATCAATTCGATTGGGATGATACTCAGCCAGCTTGCCTGCCACAACTTCTAAAACGTCTTCTTTGTCGGTGCCTTTATAGGGAATACGAATATCAGGGGTTAAAATATAATTAGGAATTTCATCCACTAGCTCTGCCAAGGAACCATGGCGAGCAACAAATTCACACACTTTTAAGCCGGCAAACATACCATCATCATACCCTAGCTCACGAAAGAAAAAGTGCCCGCTAATTTCGCCCGCAAACAATGCCTTCTCTTGCAAAAAAGCAGCCTTACTGAAGGTATGACCGGCTCTGGCCATAATAGGGCGCCCCCCGGCTTTGATGATTTGTTCTGGCGCGACCATGGAACATTTGGCATCATAAATGATCGTCCCGGGCCCTTGTTCCAAATAGTACCGAGCAACAACCACAATAATATCATCATTATCAACCGGGCGTCCGTTTTCATCAACAAAGGCTACACGGTCACCGTCACCATCAAAAGCTACCCCTAAGCTGGCGCCACTTTGCTTAACTTTTTCGCCAAGTCCCTGCAAATTTTCGGCTAATGCTGGATTGGGAGAACGATTGGGAAAATTGCCATCAGGCTGGCAATACAACTCAACCACATCATAGCCCAGTTTTCTAAAGAGTGCTGGCGCAATGTCTGAAGTAGCTCCGTTACCAGCATCTACCACCACCCGTAGCTTACTCTTTTGGGCCAAGTTAGCCGTATAGGCTATATATTCATCAATGATTGGTAGCTGGCGAACTGATCCATGACCAGCTATACTGACTCCGTCTTCTACCATTTGTTTTATGTCTAGAATATCAGCTTCACGAATGGGGCTGGTTCCCAATACCAATTTAAAACCATTATAAGGCCCTGGATTGTGAGAAGCTGTCACCATGACACCACTAGTTGCCCCAGTGGCTTTCAGCGCATAATAAAACACAGGTGTTGCCACTGTGCCGATATCAATGACTTCACAACCAGACTGTATTAATGCTTTAATCATAATCTCTTTTAGTACGGGGGTTGATAACCGAATATCACCACCGACTACCACCTTTTTCCCAGTCAGCTTTACGCCAACGGCGAGGCCGATTTTATGTGCTATTTCATTTGTGAGTTCGGTGTCAGCAATGCCCCGAATATCACAAGCATGAAAAATTTTCATAATATAGAAATATCTCCTTTCATGTAAAAACAATGATTATGATTATTGTAGCATCTAACATCTCATAGTACAATGCACAGTCACTCTTTACTATTTTTCAGCATAAGTTATATAAGAAAAAGGCTAGCGCGTCCTTTGCATAACCGCAGAGGGCGCAGAGGATTTTATGATACTCAAATACGGTAGAAAATAATAGGAGGCATCTTAACTTATGGCCAGTGCTGAAAAAATGTTTAAATTGCTCCTCGAGGAAATGCACCAAGGCATAACCTTATTAAACCAAGTTACGCAAAACCAAGAAATCATGATTATCCAAAACAAACAAATTATTGAATTGTTAGAGCAAGTTCGTATTTCAGCTAATGAAGATAATAATTAGCTACTGCAAAAACTCAAAGCATATGTTTCTATAGCAAAAAACACTAGGGGATATACTCTCAATGTATATCCCTTAGTGTTTTTGCGAATAATTTTTCATATTCGTTATGGCCCATTGGTGCCACGACTGTTCAAAGGCGGTAGAGTCTAGTCCCAATGTTCGTTGTATAACCTTATCCAAACTTTGCCCTGCTTGCAATCCTTTAATAATTTCACGAAGCTTATCCTCACCATAAGCCTGGGCAATATACCGTACAGCCGCTAAGGACTGGCGATAGGCCAAAGACTGATTGGGCAACTTATCAAAATCTCCCTCTAGTTCAGTCATGGTGTATAATTTGCCATCCAGATTATTATCAGCAGTTTGCCACTCATAATGATTAACCCTATATTCCGTATACTGGGCCAACCCCTCCGTAAACCAGCGAGGATAATTACCATTTGTTAGATGATCAAACACTAAATGAGTATATTCATGAACCATGGGCCCTGAATGAATAAATTCTTGGACGGACGCACCACCACTCAGCCATACATGGGGCGACAACAGTTGAATAACACCACCCCAATATACGCCCATGGCACTTTCATTCCCGGACCAACCAAAAGCTTTTCTTAGTTCATTTTTATTCGGCTGCACCATAATCAGGGTTTTGCCGTGGGGAGCATATCCTAATTCATTGGTCACCGGAATATATGCGGTCTCAGCAGCCTCAGCGATCATCGCTACAATATCCTGATCAGCCGGAGTGTATTTAATTCTAAAATGTTCTGTTTCAAATACTGCCATGTAGCCCGTCTCATAATCCACTTTCATTTGTGTTATTTGCCTTACTAAGGGGTATACCCACATTTGCGGATGCAACGGCATGATCGAAAGTAAAAAAATAACAACAAGGGCCAACCCAACGATCATTGTTAGTATGTTAGTATCATGTACTGCTATGTGACGCATATGGCACCCTCCTCTCCATGAAAGAGTTACGAGTACCAATTATATCATAGACCATACATGCTGCCCATCGGTATTTTATGTAAACTAGTTAGTCATACTTACGCCTGCGCTTGTTCCAAGCCTTGAGGCCCCAGCAGCAATCATTGCTTCTGCATCGGCCCGACTACGAATACCACCCGATGCTTTAATACCGATCTTTTGACCGACAATCCCTTTAAAGAGTTCAACATCTGCGATTGTAGCACCACCCGTTGAAAAACCTGTCGATGTTTTTATGTAATGCGCACCGCTGGCGAGCACTACACTACAAACCTTTTTCTTTTCATCTTCAGTCAATAATGCTGTTTCCACAATCACTTTTACAATACGGCCCTCGGCCCCTGCCACCACTTGTTGTATCTCGCTGAGAACAAGATCCCACAATCCCTGTTTCGCAGCACCAATATTGATAACCATATCAATTTCATCCGCCCCCTGCAAAGCAACTTGCTTAGCCTCAAAGGCTTTTAAAACTGGCAAATTTGCGCCCAAGGGAAAGCCAATGACCGTCGCCACCTTAACGCCCGTCCCCGCCAACAAACTGACTGCCAATTGTACATAACATGGATTGATACACACTGCCACAAACTTATGCTCGATTGCCTCACTACATAACCGCTCAACATCCAAAGAAGTTGCCTCAGGTTTTAAAAGAGTATGGTCAATATATTTTGCCAAATCCATTTTTATACCCCCTTGTTGTTTTTTTCGCACAGAAGTTCGCTAACCCATCAAACAAAATCATCACATCGTCGCTAAAGCAACCTCTGCCTGCTTTTCTGATGACCTCAAAAGGAGCCTGGTCTTATTGACCAAGCTCCTATCTGACTTTTGTTTTTAAGTATACCCTTAATTTAGTTCTTTAGGTTGACAATTAGGACAAATTCCATAGAAATAAAACTGCTGGCCGACCAATTGATAGTTAGTCCCTTGTGACACTTGGTCAACAAAAGTTGTCGAATCAATACTCTCAATATCCTCTACTTGGCCGCATTCTATGCATCGAACATGAGGATGATTGCTAGTATCCGCATCATAGCGGAAGCTATCTTCACCGGCATTGAGTATTTGCACTAGACCAATGGCTTTAAGAATTTCCATTGTCTTATAGACTGTAGCTAAACTCATGGTCGGATACATCGATTGTAAAGCATTAAAAATCATCTCAGCATTGGGATGTGATTTGGTTCCCGCCAACATGTTATAAATAGCCAGTCGTTGTGGAGTCACTTTAAACCCTTTTTCTCTAAGCAAAGACGTTATACATATTTCCATATACTCACCACCTCTCTTGTGCATCCATTACTATTAGAAAGTAATTATTGAATAGTTATATATACACATTGTAGTCTATATTAAAAACTATTGTCAATAGAAACTATTAGAATAAGAAAATTATTAGAAAAGTACTATGACCTAATAACAATAAGCCCTATGGTTTTCCCATAGGGCTTATTGTTATTAGGTTGAAACTTTACTGCATTTGACCACTAAACTTGCTTTGCGCTTGACTCATTTGCTCTGCAGTCGCATTTTGCACACTATAAAAACCTTTTTGCTGCATCAAATCAAAAACTTGCTTTTGTTGATTATAAACGTCACCAAGAACTGTCATATAGTCACGGCGAAGTTGTTCATTCGACGCTTCAAGTATAAAGGAGTTAAGTGCTTCCGCAGTATGTTTACTTTCATTTAACGCTAGTTGCAATATATCTTTGTCAGCAAATTGTGTACCTTGACCGTTCATGGCCTGCTGGCCTGTTTGTTGACCTTGTTGTTGCCCCTTTTGTGCCATAATACTACTCACCTCATTTCATAATTATTGTAATGTTTGACCTGCACTTAAATGTTTGCTAAGAGTTTGGAAATGTTGCTGATTTTTTTGAGCCATTTGCTGAAAGAGTTGCTTACTCTGATTATCCTGAATGGTATTGGCCAAATTATTCAGGACATTCACGGTGGTTTGTTCCATGCCTAAAATATCTTCCAATTGCATCACTTCTTTTGATGATAACAAAACAATCCCTCCCTTCTCAATTATATCCATCCTATCCGCGGCGAGTCTAAAAGCAATGTTTTACTACGCCTAATCTAGCATGTGCCATCAACAATAATATTATGTATTACTTTTAAATACGTACAGAAAAGACCGCCTGAATGATCAGGCGGTCTCTTCTGTCATCTCTAAAAACTTAGCTTGGAATCGTAGGATTTTGATCACCAATTGGGCAATTATCATGTTCGTCAATATTCATGCCAACAGGCTTATCGTTTTTCAGAAGTTCTAACCATTTGCGTGTGCAATCAATTAATGTCACGGCAACTAATATCATTAACACAATACTAACGGTACCATTAATGTTGCCAAGCATATCGCCGCGTTTATAAAACATGTTCATATTAAGTACCCCTGCATACATTACAGTAATTGCCAAAAACACTAGGGGTGCAAAGGTAATCCAAGCATAAGATTTCTTAGGAGCGATTTTTAAAATAATTGTTGTACCAATAGCAAGAGCGACAACCGCCAAGAGCTGATTGGCTACACCAAATAATGGCCAAATACTTGCCACATCCCCACTATACAGTAAATATCCCCAGCACACTGTCACAGCGACACTGCAAAATATACTGCCAGGCAACCAATGCGTCTTTTTAAAGGAGGTGTGCACATAGGTTCCTAAAATATCCTGAAGAATATATCTAGCTACCCGAGTACCAGCATCAATCGTTGTCAAAATAAATAGGGCTTCAAACATAATGATAAACTGATACCAATAATTCATTAGATGACCCATACCAGGAATACCAGCGAAAACGCTCGCCATACCAACAGCCAGGGATACTGCGCCGCCTGGTCGACCAACGACATCCATACCCACAAGTTCCGATAAGTGCTGAATATCAACAGCAGGGATATTCAGTTTCGCAAATACTGCAGGCACAGTGTTTATGGCAAAATAATCACCAGGAATAAGTACTAATGCGGAAATAAGTGCCATAGTTGCTACAAAACCTTCAACTAACATACCACCATAAGCAATTGGGCGCGCCTGGGACTCAAGTTCAAGCATTTTTGGTGTAGTACCTGAACTAATAAGCGCATGGAAACCAGAAATAGCACCACAAGCAATGGTGATAAATACATAAGGCCATACAGGTCCAGGAATAATGGGACCACCACCATTAACGAAGGTCGTTGTAAAAGGCATTTGGATAGACGGTTGAACAATCAAAATTCCTAGTGCCAAAGCACCAATGGTACCAATTTTCATATAAGAGCTTAGGTAATCGCGAGGAGCCAATAATAGCCATACCGGCAGTACGGCGGCAAAAAAGCCATACACAGGTAAAGCAACTGCTAACTGATTTTTTGTTAACGTAAACATATCTGCCCATCCAGAGCCCGGAATATAATGTCCAGTAAATACCGCGGCCAAAACTAGTAAAAAGCCAACTATTGAACCAGAACGAATCGCCCCTGGTACAATTTTAAACATGTATAAGCCAATCATGATGGCAATGGGAATAGTCATAAATAAGGTGTATACGCCCCATGGATTATGAAACAAGGCATTTACAACTACAATGGCAAGTCCAGCCAAAGCTACAATAATAATAAATAAAATAGAGAGCGAGGTCGTAATACCTGTGATCGGGCCAACTTCTTTACGGGCAATGGTCGCTAGTGATTGGCCACTGTGACGCACCGAAGCAAATAAAATGATAAAATCATGAACACCACCAGCAAAAACTGATCCTAATAGTATCCACATAAAACCAGGTCCCCAGCCATATTGAGCAGCGAGTACTGGTCCAATTAACGGACCCGCACCAGCAATGGCAGCAAAATGATGTCCAAACAATACCCATTTATTAGTGGGTACAAATTCACTGCCGTCATTACAGCGATAAGCCGGTGTAACGATAGAATCATCTAACATCAAAACTTTTGTAGCAATAAATGCTGAATAATAGCGGTATGCTAACAAAAATACACATGCAGATACAACAAGTAACATTACTGAATTCATTGTTATTCCACTCCTTTTATTTTTTTCCGCGAAATAATATTGGATAACTTAAATAATAGCTAGCATTGCCATAAGTATCCCCCCAATACTTTTACTGTAATGCTAATTTTATAAATCAATCATATCTTCCTTTCCATCTCCTAGATAGAAAATTCGTACCAATAGAAGAAATTACACTATGATTAGGAATATTCAGACTATGAATGGAAAAAGCGATCGTGCTTTTTAGATATAATCAAACAGGCATTTTGCGTTCTGCGCAAAATGCCTGTTTATGAAATACCTTATTTATTTAAAATAGTGGAATCTTAATTATAACGTTTCTTTTAAATTTTTGCCAGGTTTCATAGCAAACCATACTTTTACGGAATCAACGATAACAAAGGTAATGAGCGCCATCATCACGATGCTGGCACCAGCCAATAACATTTGACCTTTTGGTAAATAGAATTCAAATATATTGTAGAAACCTGCGGTCATTGCCGTTGCGAACATAAAGCAAAGTGGAACAAGTGTAACCCACAAGTATTTTCCTTTACCCATACGCAATAACATGGTTGTACCAATGGCTAACCCCATGCTAGCAAGTAATTGGTTAGAAAGACCGAATAACGGCCAAATGGATGAGATGGAACCACCAAATAACAAATACCCCCATGCGAAAGAAATTAAAGCACTTGTAAAGATGATACCAGGAATCCAATGTGCGTCACCAAGTGGCTTGTATACCATACCGCCAACTTCTTGTAACAAGTAACGACCAACGCGAGTACCGGCATCAATAATCGTGAGGATGAACAAAGCTTCAAACATGATCGCGAAATGGTATAAGAAGGACATAGCACCTTCAAGTCCAGGGATTTGTGCGAAGATATGTGCCATACCTACAGCAAGTGATACGGCGCCACCTGGACGACCGGCAACGTTTTCACCAACCATTTGTGATAAGACGGGAAGTTCATTTACATCCATCCCTAGTGTTGAAAATACTGCTGGAGCAACGTTGATAGCAAAGTAATCAGCAGGAATCAAGCTAGTCGCTGCAATCAATGCCATGATGCTAATAAATGATTCAGCAAGCATGGCTCCAAAACCGATTGGCAAGATTTCCCGTTCATTCATAATCATCTTTGATGTTGTACCTGTGCAAATGATGGAATGGAATCCGGAAATTGCACCGCAGGCAATCGTAATACAAACGAACGGCCAAACAGGACCAGGAACAACCGGACCGCCGCCACTGACAAATTGGGTCACTGCGGGCATTTGGATTTGAGGCTGAACAATAATAATCCCTAATGCCAAAGCACCGATGGTTCCGATCTTCATGTATGTGCTCAAATAATCACGTGGTGCTAATAAGAGCCATATCGGAAGTGCAGCAGCAACGAAACCATACATAGGGAGAATAAAATCTAATTGTGTGCGAGTCAGTGTGAAGAAAGGTGCCCACGAAGATCCTTGCACCCAAGCTCCGCCAAATACAGCAGCGATCACCATGACAACACCCACAAAGGATGCTTCGCCAATATGACCAGGACGTAAATAGCGCATATAGATACCAATAAACAGTGCAATTGGAATGGTTGATCCAACGGTAAATGCACCCCAAGGACTGTTAAATAATGCATTGGCTACGGCAATTCCCATACCAGCCATGGTGATAACCAGGATGAAAATAACGGAAATTGCACAAGCTAAACCAGCAGATTTGCCGATTTCAGCCTTGGCGATTTCCGCGATGGATAAACCATCATGTCGGATCGAAGCAAAGAGGATAATCATATCATGGACGGCCCCGCCCACGCAGGCACCGACAAGTATCCAAATCGCGCTGGGCAAATAACCGAACTGGGCTGCAAGTACGGGACCAACAAGTGGACCAGCGCCAGCAATCGCAGCGAAATGATGCCCGAAAGTTACCCATTTATTCGTAGGTACATAATCATGTCCGTCTTCGTGTACAATGGCTGGAGTCGGACGATTAGGATCAAGAGCTAAAACTTTTGCTGCGACAAAAGCGCCATAATAACGATAACAAATCGTTAGCACCATAATCGCAACAAGAACTAGATAAAGACTATTCATAATAGCCTACCTCCTCAAATTAATGATTTTTATTATATTATCAATTAATTATATTATTAATTAATTATAATATTAATTGTAGAGCAAACCCCATAATTACTCCATACAAATCATCTGAATGGCCTAAATTGATGGTTGAATAGAAATTTTCGGGGAATGTCAGGCGGCGTAGGAGGGCACTACATAAATTAATTGTTTCTCTTCATTGAAAAATAGGCAAAGCTCCCTGCTTTGCCTATTACTTCAAACCCAATATCTCTTTAATTTCTTTAATCTGACTTTTACTGACGGGTATTTCAGCCCCATCATCACCCTCGACTTTCAGCCAGTATGTTCCCTTAAACCAAGGAACCACTTCACTCACTTTATCCATATTGACAATGTAACTTTTATGAACGCGCACCAAGTTGGTCTGAGCTAATCGTACTTCTAATTCCGTCAGCGTACCCCCATAACCATACTCCCCACAAGATGTCACCACAGTAACAATACCTTTCTGCGTATGAGCATAAATAAGGTCCTTATAATGAACCATGATGATTTTACCATTTTTTTCTAGAGGTACTTTTTTTACTCTAATTTTCGTCTTAATCAAGGCAGCATCAATGCGTTCAGCAGCGGCTAACCATTCATCTGGATGATAATTTTTGAGGCGTTCTAATGTCACATGAATCCGTTCACTCTCAAAGGGCTTTAGAATATAGTCTACTGCGCCCACCTCGAAGGCTTGCACTGCATATTCATCATAGGCAGTAGCAAATACAATTAAGGTTTCAGGGACTACCGTCCGCAGTACGGCAGCCGTCTCCAAACCATTCATTCCACGCATTTGAACATCTAAGAATATAACATTAGGCTTTAGCTCAGTTGCCATACTAATAGCCGCGGCCCCGCTATCTGCCTCGCCTACGACTGTTATGTCACTTTCCAAGGATAACAGGTATTTTAATTCATCCCGGGCTGGACTCTCATCATCCACACTCAAAACCCTAAGCACAGTCATCTTCCCCATCCCCTATCTTTTTGGGTATCCGTAACGTTACCGTTGTGCCACTACCCAGTGTGCTCACAATAGATAAACCATATTTCCCTCCATATTGTCCTCGAAGGCGCTCATGCACATTGGATAGACCAATACATTCTGCTGACGCGGCAACAAGGGGACACTGCTCCTGCACATCCATACCAACACCGTCATCAATAATATTGATAATAATATCTTGGTCCACTTCCATGACCTGTATCATAATCCGCCCGCCATGTTCCTTCGGTTGCAAGCCATGTCTGATGGCATTTTCCACTAGTGGCTGAATGGTTAAAAACGGGATGAGACATTTCCCTAGTTTTGGAGAAATATCTTCTTCAATCATCAATTTATCACCATATCGGGCCTGCTCAATCATCAAATAAGCTCTAACTTGCTCTAATTCCTCATTAATTGTAATGGTACGCCCCGTCTTATGTAAGGTATACCTAAACATGGCGCCAAGCTTAATCAATAATTCCCGAGCTAAATCCGGTTTGGTACGTATCAGAGACGTAATGGTATTTAGTGTATTAAAGAGAAAGTGGGGATTAATTTGGGCATATAGTGCCTTGAGTTCTGCGCGCACGACGAGTTTTGCCTGACGATCAATTTCAGTCAATTCTAACTGGGTGGAAAACAAATGGGCTACACCAGTCGCAAATACCACATCAGCCTGACCAACAGCACCTGCTCGCGTATAATAGAGTTTTAGCGTACCGATAACCTGATTGGCTCTTTTTAAAGGAACAACAATACCACTAGCAAGTCTACAATTTGTACAGGAACAGCCAATTTCCAGGGATTTCTGGGCAATATACATTTTGCCACTGACCAGTACTTGTTTTGTCGAATTTGTCAGCCCGATTGTATCAGGGGAATGGTGAGCGGCTTCCACTCCGGTGAAGGCCAATACCTGCCGGATATCGGTAATTGCCACCGCATCATAGCCACCTGCATCAAAAATAATTTGCACCGTAGCATGGGCTGAGTTACGATCAAGTCCATGGCGAAGGTAAGGTAATGTTTTTGTCGCAATATCAAGAGCTTTATGAGATTGTTCAGCCCCTACCTGTTCCTGGGTATACATGGCAGTTTTAATGATCAACATAAAAATTGCAATCCCTAATGAATTGACCACAATCATTGGTAATGCAATGGCATTGACCAATTCTCTCGCCAAATCATAGGGCCGTGCTGTCAATAAAATAATCCCCATCTGCATGACTTCCCCTACAATACCAGTGACTAAGGCTATCCACCAAGGAATGACTTTTTCCCGATAATAACGGTGTACAAGTCCTGCCAGTAGCCCCTCACAAACATTAGCAAGGCCACAGGAAAAAGCCGTAAAACCACCTAATAAATAACGATGTCCACCTGCAATGATCCCAGCTGATACCCCCATCGTGGGACCACCAATCAGCCCCGCAGCCATGACACCAATTACCCGTGAATTAGCCAGAGCATCTCCCACTGGAATGCCCGAATAGGTTCCAAAAATACCTATCAAACCAAAAATTATAGTTATTGCTGTCCGTTCACCTAAACTCCCCTGACGATAAATCATACGCCGAAATATTGCAAATTGGGATAATACAAAGGCGAACGTGGCGGCAACACTCATCTGTTGTACCATTTCCCATAACAAAGAACTACTCATCAGCATCCCATCACCTCATCCTAGATAACTATCCTAACATGATACTCTTAGAAAATGATATCATCTTTAAACAAGGCAAGCAACAACTAAGAAAAACCCAATACCCTAATGCTTGACCCCATTTCTGTTCTAAATTCTTTGTTTGGCTGTTGACCTGCATTTTATATAGGATAATTTGTGCTATAATAAATAAACTATCTAAAAATAATAAAGTTGGTGCATTATGTTACATACTGATATTACTACATTGATTGCCCGTGAACTGGGAGTAAAAGTTCCACAAATCATCGCGACGGTCACACTTCTCGACGAAGGAAATACCGTGCCGTTTATTGCCCGATACCGAAAAGAAGCCACGGGCGAATTGGATGAAGAACAACTGCGTGCAACGGAAGAACGTCTCCAATATTTACGCAACTTAGTCAAACGCCAAGAAGATATTATTGCCAACATTGAAGGGCAAGGCAAACTAACACCAGAGCTCACTACTGCCATCAATGGGACCACCAAATTGCAGGACTTAGAAGATTTATATCTACCCTTTAAGCAAAAAAAACGTACCCGCGCTCAAATTGCTCGGGAAAGAGGTCTGGAATCCTTAGCCGACATTATTCTAGCTCAACAGCTAACAGTAGGTACCCCCTTAACTGTCGCCACCCCTTTTATTAATGAGGAGAAAGAAATCAATACTGCCGAGGAAGCACTGACTGGTGCTCTGGATATCATTGCCGAAACAGTCTGTGAGCGCGCTGATATTCGAGCTAGCATCCGCAAGAAGCTCTGGCAAACAGCTGAAATCAGCACAACCCTAGCCGTTACAGAAGAAGCTGGCAAAGATTTTCTTACCTATAAAGAATATAAGGAACCCGTTAATCGTATACCATCCCACCGAATTTTAGCTATTAACCGCGGACAAGCAAAGGATGTGCTCAAAGTCCAGCTTGTGGCACCTCATGATACCAATATTGACATGATTAACCGGGCGATCACGAAAGGCACCTCTATTTTCACGGAATGTATCTTAGCGGCCATCACTGATGGCTACAAACGGTTATTATTGCCTGCCCTAGATCGAGAAATCCGCTCACTATTAACGGAAAATGCGGGCAAGCAAGCAATCCGCGTGTTTGGCCTCAACCTACGCCAATTGCTCCTCCAACCACCCTTTGCTGGACATACTGTCATGGGTCTAGACCCTGGCTATCGTACTGGTTGTAAAACAACGGTGGTAAGCCCGACAGGTACTGTACTGATGACCAGCGTCATCTATGTAACCATGGGCGAAGGACAAAAAGCTAAATCTGCAGAAATTGTCCTTGACGCTATTCAAAAATATGGAGTCACACTCATTGCCATTGGCAATGGTACTGCTTCCTATGAAACAGAAGAATTTACGGCCCAGTTGATTAGTGCTCATAACCTTCCGGTCAATTATCTCATTACCAATGAAGCAGGAGCTTCCATATACTCAGCCTCTAAACTAGCCAAAGATGAACTACCCGATCTTGATGTCACACTACGGGGCGCAGTATCCATTGCTCGCAGAGTGCAAGATCCTTTGGCTGAACTGGTGAAAATTGATCCACAATCCATTGGCGTCGGCCAATACCAACATGATGTCAATCAAAAAGAATTAAGTGGCACCTTGTCAAATGTAGTAGAATCAGCAGTTAACCATGTTGGCGTTGAACTCAATACGGCGTCCATTGAACTGTTAAAACACGTATCCGGGATTAATGCGACTGTGGCCAAAAACATTGTAACCTACCGGGATGAAAACGGCTCCTTTAAAAACCGGGCCCAACTGCTTAAAGTAGCCCGTTTAGGACAAACTACCTTTGTCCAATGTGCTGGCTTCTTACGCATTAAGGAAGGTGACAATGCCCTCGATAATACACCGGTCCATCCTGAATCCTATAAACTAGCGGCAGCTATTTTAGGCAAACTAGGTTTTACTCCTAATGACCTAAAAGATAAAGAAACCTTACAAATCATTCAAGAAGCAACCAAAACTGCCGATGCCGCGACTTTAGCTACTGAACTAGCAGCAGGCGAGCCTACTGTGCGTGACATCTTAGCAGCACTTGCCAAACCTGGCCGTGACCCGCGGGAAGATATGCCTGCCCCTATGACGCGCAAAAATATTGTTAAATTATCTGAACTAACCCCTGGCGCCATTGTAAAAGGTACCGTACATAATGTCATTGATTTTGGCGCATTTGTGGATATCGGCATCAAAATCAACGGTCTCATCCATCGTTCAGAGCTCAGCAATAAACCATTCCGTCATCCCCTTGATGTCGTATCTGTTGGTGATATTGTTGATGTTATGATTCTGAGTGTCGATGAAAATCGTAACCGTATCGCACTGAGTTTAAAACAAGTGCCACGGGATAAATAAATACCAAAAAGACGTTATTTGTTCACATTGACAAATAACGTCTTTTCTTATAACTACATGTTGTAGGGGTGCAATGCTAACTTTCATCGCCAATAGACAACATGATCATCATCCTTAACGCTATAAATAAGGCCTTTACACTCCAAGTAACGGAGATGCGAAAGTGCTTCGCCAGTAGCGAAGAACTTTTGCGCGGCCGCAATATCCTCCCATGAATTATAAACCATATCCCAAGTCATACTCGCGGCCACCTGATAGCCAGTCTTTGGACCGTCACCCAAAATGGCAAAGGCCTCGTCAGCACGTTGTCGATGATGCTCCAGCAGTTCAGATATTCGTGTCCGACAGTCCGTGAAAATACGACGATGGCCGGGTAGTACGACATCTACAGGAAGAAGGGCTATTTTTTTAAGGGAAGCTAGAAAATCACCTAACGGATTGCCTTCGCCCCAATGTGTAATATTAGGGCTGATATCACCAAGAATGTGATCACCGGACAGAAGGATTTTCCTGTTCGGCTCATACAGGCAGACATGTCCTTTCGTATGACCCGGTGTTTCGATACAAGTAAAGCGATAGTCGCCTACGGTTAAGATAGCTCCCTCAGCAATCATGGTAAAATCCAAGGGTTCTTTAGAACTGACAGCATTGGCGGGATGCCTGTTTATCGCCATCACTACGTCTTCATGAGAGAGACCGTTGCGGCAGGCCGCAATATATATTTTCTCAAAGGGATCAGCGGCCATCAAAAAATTATTTATACTTTTAGCATCGATTGCAGTAGCATATAGGATCGACGTATCAGTCTTAAGTGCAGAAATTAAACCCGAATGGTCGGCATGCATATGGGTAATAAAAAAATCAGTTTTACTTAAGTCTATGGCAAGTTCTGCAAGGCCTGAGCATATAAAGGCTAGACTTTTTTCATTGTTGATGCCAGTGTCAACAAGAAGATTTCGATCATCGCCCCTAATAAGATATGCATTGGTCGCTTTTAGTGGACTGTTAGGTATGGGCACTTCTAGACGGAAGATATCTGGTAATATTTGTTCAATCAATGTTTTCCCTTCCTTTGTAACATAAGCGATAACAGCTTATCTTTGGGATTACATACCCAAAGCAGACAGACTGGTTGCCAGTAGTTACTTCATTTGATATTTCCCTCTTAGTTTAAATTGGATTCATACGCCTGTCAATTCGCGGATTTTATCACAGTGTATAGACATTCTATTTTGAGACTTGAACTTTTTCTGCTCTACTAGAAGAAATATAAGGAAAAGACTTGGCTACAGCCAAGTCTTTCCCTTATATTTCTCTATCTTTATTTTTATATTTATTCCACAAATAGCGAATACCCATCACGATACCACCAAGCATCACAAGATTAATTAGCATACCAAATAGGGATATTCCCCCACCTACATTACTATTACCAAACAGATTGCCTAATAAGCTACCAGCAAGCATACCGCCACCAATCATACTCGCGTTGCGCCAAAAATTACTACCCGGCGATTGTGGCTGAGCATTTTGCTGAGCACTAGGTGCTGTCTGTTTAGCCGGTGCCTTATCATTATAGCTACCGGCAGGTGCGGTCGGTGTATACGAACCACTTGGAGCCGTCTGTTTGCTCAATGACGGGGCAGATGTAGAAGGCTTGCTGCTAGGGGATGAAGACGGTTTAGACCCTGAGCTACTTACAGCAGCAAAACACACTGTGCTCACAAACATCATCAGCAGCAATGTTAAGGCCATAATTTTTCTCATAAACTACTATTCCCCTTTATGCACTTTCACATCTTCTGGGAACGCATAAATAGATGACAAATTAGGCAGTTCACCTAACAAATATCGATCAATATCATGGATATCAATGAAGAATGAACAATTTATCTCCAAATATCCTTGGTCTTTATCTTTCGTCAATTTTTTTAAGTGCTCACGCAGTTTATGGCACTCTGCTTCTGAGGCCGCAACATCTAACGTCACCAATGGCACGCCATAATCCCTAAGCACATCTTGTAAACTTATTCTTTCAGACATGAAAATCTCCTTTCCTTAGTCAGGATAATACTCAATAGACACTATTCACTCTATCCCTATATTATATACACAATATCAAAAAAAATGAAGTGTCAAATTTATATATTTTAATTATTCAATACTAATAATAAAATGATAATAGGGTTGACCACCTAAATATAGCTGCACTTCGATTCCAGGGAAATCTGTTTTTAAAGATTCTACCAATAACTGGGCCTCAGAGGAAGTTAGTTCGGCTCCATAATACAAGCTAATGATTTCATTCTCAGGTTGCCATAAATACCGAACTACCTTTTTCAATGCTGTTCCCACATCATCAGCATCTACAATCACTTTGTGATCCACTACACCGATGAACTTTCCAGAAGTTACGCTGTGACCATCGACAACACTATCCCGCACTGCTATTGTTACGGCCCCAGCCTTAACCTCGGGCAGACGTCCAGTCATGCGTTTTACATTAATAAAAATATCAAGTTCTGGATCAAAAGCCACTAATGCTGCCAGTCCTTGAGGAGCATCCATCGTAGGCACAATTTCTACCCTGTCGCCTAGCATTTTTTTTACTTGCTCGGCTGCCAATATAATGTTTTTATTGTTTGGCAAAATAATATATTTTCCCGCACTTCCCCGCTGCACAGCGTCAATAAAATCCTCTACAGGCGGATTCATGGTTTGCCCACCCATGATAATAATGCCTGCTCCCATTTGTCCCATGATTTCAGCCAGTCCAGGGCCTGCCGCAACACTAATAATAGCAATATCACTAGCTTCTTTAGACGTTGCTTTTATCTCTAGACGTTTTTGCTGTTGATCAGCCATGTTATCAATTTTTATATCATGCAAGGATCCCCATGTCAGTCCTAATTCTAGTATCATCCCCGGACGAGCCGTGTGAATATGTACTTTCAAAAAATCACTACCCTCAGCCACAACTTGGGAATCGCCCATGTTACTAAGCTGCTTTTTGGCCTCAACAGTACTAATAATACAATTTTTAACTAAAAACTCTGTACAATAAGGATGGGTCAGATCCACTACTCCTTGCTGGGTAAAAACAGTCTTGAAACTTTTCTCGAAATTAGCCTCAATGCCCGCATAAGCCCCACCTAATCCTTCTAGACACCCTGTCAAAAATGTGATCAATCCCTTGCCCCCTGCATCAACAACCCCAGCCGCTTTTAACGCTGGCAAAAGCTCTGGTGTTTTTTGCAGAGCAACGTCACCAGCCTCAATGGCATGGGTTAAAACATCGACAAAATCTAAGCCCTCCCGCACTGCCCGATGAGCCCCCTTGGCAATGCCTTTGGCCACCGTGAGAATGGTACCTTCGACGGGTTTTGCCACCGCCCGGTACGCATATAATACACCATACTGAAAAGCCTTACCGAGCTCTGCGGATGAGGCCTGCTGCTTACCCGCTAAACCACGAGCAATACCGCGAAAAATTTGGGATAATATTACACCAGAATTTCCTCTGGCTCCCATAATAGCACTATCTGCCGCCCGTTTGCTTAATGGACCAATTCCGCTCTCTGGAGCGTCGCTTACAGTCTGAACTACCGCCCGCAAAGTGAGAAGCATATTGGTACCAGTATCACCATCAGGTACTGGGAAAACATTTAAACTATTAATATATTCATGTTCACGTACAAAAGCTTGATAAGATCCCATAATCATGTTTCGGAAATCATTACCAGTAATCCACTCACCAGTGTCCGGCATATAAATTCCTCCCATTTATAAAAAATACTGATCTATTATATTTTTTCTTGAAAAACAAGCCCAACCATACCTGGTCCTAAATGAGCACCTAATACTGAGCCAATGGCAGCTGGCAACACCTGTGTGTCAGGATACATTTCTTTGATCCGTGCTGTTATCTCTTGCCCTTCTAAAGGCACATCAATCTGGGCAACGCCAATATATTCCAAGTTTTGATACCGTTGTAACTCCGCAAGCATACGGGTAACGGCCCGTTGCTTGGTACGCACTTTATCCATCACAGCAACTTTACCCTCTAATAAATACAAGACAGGTCTAATTTGTAAAATGGTGCCAAACAATGCGGCAGCTCCGCCGATACGCCCGCCCTTATATAAATATTCTAATGTATCAACAACAATATAAGTATGAGTTGCCTCAATCATAGCGTGTACTTTTTCTACAATGTTTTCCACTGTCATACCAGTGGCCGCCATTGCCAACGCTGTTTTGGCCATCTGTACCATACCAATGGAAGTGGTACCTGAATCAATAACATGAATTCGCTGGGCATTAAGCATCTCGGCAACGGCTTTTGCACCTTGCACAGTACCACTGAGGCCACTTGATATTGTAATAATGATAAGTTCTTTACCCGCATCAATCAGAGGTTTACAGATCTCAACAAAATTACCCGGTGCTGGCTGTGAAGTTTGAGGATGTTGCTTCTTGTCCTGAGCAATCTTAAATAATTCTGCCGTAGAAAGTTCATCTTCAGGCCATTCCCTGTCGCCGACCCGCACTTTTAAGGATACACTATGTAAATTGGGATACATGTCAAATATTTCCCTAGATATCTGTGCAGTACTATCTACAACAATGTGAATTTGGCACACAATGTACTCCTTTCAATATAAGCAAGATATTCCCAGACTACACCACGTAATATCTTGTTACGCTATTTATGACTAAAATACCCTATATATTTTTTTATAGACATAACAATTATACCAATCAAAAAGGAAATCAGCAACATAAAGCGAAGATAACAAGCACAACGGTTCTATCAAATGGGGATAAAACAATACCTAAAAGGAGTATTCTATGGAAAAAAACCTGTTGTTTGCGTTAGATATTGGCACACGTAGCGTTGTTGGCCTGGTTGGTGAAAAAACAGAAGATAGTATTGAAATTATAGCCTATGAACGTCGGGAACATCACACCAGAGCTATGTTAGATGGACAAATTAATGATGTACCTGAAGTGGCTAAAATTATTGCTGAAGTGAAAAACAAACTGGAAGAAACCTGCGGCGTATTAAAAAAAGTATCGGTAGCCGCAGCAGGCCGAGCCTTATGCACGATTAAATCCACAGCAGTCATTGAAACATACGAACGAGGATTCCTCGCAAAAACTGACGAATATGCTTTAGAACTAGCGGCAATCCAGTCTGCTCAGCATAAATTAGCTACTTCAAATACAATTAACGATCCCACTGCTTACTATTGTGTTGGCTATAGTGTTGTCGGCTTTACACTTGATAATACGACCTTAAAAACCTTAGTCGGCCAGCGGGGCAAAACAGCTGGTGTTGAACTCATTGCCACTTTTTTACCTAAGCAGGTCATTGATTCTCTGCAGTCAGCCATTACCGCTGTTAATCTAGAAATGGCTACGCTGACACTAGAGCCCATTGCAGCCATTAATGTACTCATCCCCCAAACCATGCGCCATCTTAACCTAGTGTTAGTTGACGTGGGTGCGGGCACTTCTGATGTGGCCATTACCAAAGACGGGTCCGTCATTGGTTACGGTATGGTCCCTTGTGCCGGCGATGAAATTACCGAGGCCATTTCACAGAAATATCTCCTTGATTTCAATGTCGCCGAAACGGTGAAACGTCAATTAAATGACCGTGGACAGGAAAAAATCCTATTCAGTGATGTCCTAGGCTTTAAGCATGAAGTGCCTGGCAATGAGATTACCAGCAGTATTGATCAGGATGTCGCCCAACTAGCCCAGGCTATTGCATTGGAAATTATGACCCTTAATATAACCCCCCCGCAAGCAGTGCTACTCGTTGGTGGCGGTTCACTCACTCCCATGCTCCCTGAGTTTCTCGCTCAGGCCCTTGATATTCCGGCCCCGAGGGTCGCCATTCGCCATCCTGATACAATTGAAGGTATTACTAAAATCCCGGCCGACCTTTGCACCCCTGATGCTGTAACACCCCTGGGCATTCTAAAACTTTCTGCCAGCCCCACACTAAACTTTGTTAATGTTACATTCAATAATGAGCCGTTACGCCTATTTAATCTAGGTCAATTGACCATCGCTGATGCTCTCTTGGCAGCTGGCATTGATATGCGTAGTCTCCGCGGACGACCGGGGATGGGAATAACCATCAATCTAAACGGAGAAACCAAATTTTTCCCTGGTACCCATGGAACGTCTAGCCGTATTGAGCTAAACGGCGATAGCGCCTCATTGACTAGTAGCCTAAACCAAAATGATGTTCTCAAAATAATCAAAGGGTCGGATGGCACTACGCCAATCGTATACTTGCGTGATATTGTGGAAACGCCTGCATCTTTCGCCATGGTCATTAACGGACAGTCCTATGATATAAAGCCAACACTGATCATTAACGGTCGGACTGTTGGGCCTGATACTCTACTCATTGACCGCGATCAAGTCTCTTATCAGTTACCTAATACGTTGGAAGAGGTATTAGCGTCAACGGGCAGTGAACTGACGCCAATTCAATACATCTACACTATAAACGGTACTGAACGTATCTACAGCGTATGGCCGCAATATGTCATCAACCAAACTGTGGCACAAGCTTCCACCCCTGTTAAAGCGGGTGATACCATCACTGTCATTAATCCACCACAACCTACTCTTGGTGAATTACTCGGTGTAAATAGCCTTGATGATAATTTTCTTACTGTATTGTTCAACGGTAGCAAATGTTCCATACCAGTACGCCATGTTAGCATTACTATGAATAATACCCCTGTACAATCCGCCGACATTGCCCTTGAGGGCAGTATTATTACTTTTTCTTGCACCGAGCAGCAGTATCCCATCATTAGCGACGTGTTACTCGCATCAGATTTTAACCCCAGTGATTTACCCCCTGGCAGCATTGTAGCCATTCAGCTCAACAAACAACCTACCGAATATACTGCCATCGTAAAAAATGGTGATGAAGTGGATGTCATTATAACAACCATGAAAAAATTTAAAATCCATTGATATATAACCATAATATCTTTCGTCAAATTGTGACACATATCACAGTTTATATTCCCCTATACTGCTATACTCAATCTATAGTTATAAAATAAATTTAAGGGGGATATCAAATGAGTATGTTCTGCCGTCAATGTGAACAAACTGCTGCAGGTACAGGCTGTACGAAAATAGGGGTCTGTGGTAAAAACGAAGATATTGCCAGTCTACAAGATACATTAGTTTTTGGCCTAAAAGGAATTTCTGCTTATGCCCATCACGCTCGGGAACTAGGTGCTAGAGACGAACAAGTAGATGCTTTTATGCATGATGCTTTATTCTTCACATTAACTAACGTGAATTTCAGCCTAGAGCGGCATATTGAAATGGTCTTGAAATGTGGCGAAATGAACCTTAGAATCATGGAAGTACTGGACAAAGCCCATGTTGATCGTTTTGGATCACCAACACCTGCCAAAGTCTTTACGGGTACAAAAGCTGGTCATGGTATTGTCATCACTGGTCATGATCTGTTAGACCTGGAAGAACTACTAAAGCAAACAGAAGGTACAGGTATCAACATCTATACACATGGGGAAATGTTGCCGGCTTTTGGCTATCCTGAACTGAAAAAATACAAACATCTGGTGGGAAATTTCGGCACTGCATGGCAAAATCAGCGCAGCGAATTTGAAAACTTCCCTGGCGCTATTTTAGTCACCACCAACTGTGTTATGCCTCTTACTGATAAAACTACTTATGGTGACCGTATTTATATGCGCAATATCACTGGTCTGCAAGGCGGGAAACAAATCCTTGACCGTGACTTCTCTGCAATTATCGCACATGCTAAAGCATTGCCTGTACTACCTGAAGCTCCAGGCGCCTATACATTGGATACAGGTTTCCATCACAATGTCATTCTCAGCCTGGCTGATAAAATTGTCGAAGCTGTTAAAGCTGGAAAAATTAAACGTTTCTTCCTTATCGGTGGTTGCGATGGTGCCAAACCTGGACGTAACTACTACACCGAAATGGCGCAGAAAGTACCTAAAGATTGCATCATTTTAACTGTGGCTTGTGGTAAATACCGTTTTAACGACCTTGAGTTTGGCGATATTGATGGCATCCCTCGTCTACTAGATTTAGGACAATGTAACAATGCCTACTCTGGCATTCAAGTCGCGGTGGCTTTGGCTAGCGTCTTCAAATGTGGCGTCAATGATTTACCTCTATCCTTTATTCTTTCTTGGTATGAGCAAAAGGCAGTAGCCATCCTCTTAACCCTTCTCCACTTAGGTGTTAAGAACATCCGTATTGGGCCTACTCCTCCGGCCTTTATCTCGCCAAATGTCTTCAAGCTTCTTAACGAAACCTTTGGTTTACAACTCATCACCACTGCTGATGAAGATCTGAAAACTATTCTTGGTGAATAATATCAGCGCGGACTTGCAAAAATATTATACTTTCTGATAAAGAAAAAAACAAAATTTACCAATTTTATTGGTAAATTTTGTTTTTTCTTTATGATGGCTTTAATTTTACTAGAACTTCGATTTATTTTGTCAAAACCCTGCATTGTTACAGTATCAAAAATTCATACTGCAGGAAAAACTATTATTATGACGAAATAACAATAGTAATGATATCTATAATACAGGGAGAATAATAACCTCTTATGCAAACGATCTAAAGGAGCGTAAATAGTACCATGAATATCTCTTTGTATCTAACCATAACTATCGTGTTCGCCATATATATCGCGACCAATTACTATATCGGTTGGCGAGGATGGCTGGCATTAAATATGAATCTTTCCCGAGTGCGTAATAGATGCTACAAGTTTGTTGTAAGTATGCTGGCCTTAGCCTATCCTCTGGCCCGCTTAGGGGAAACACTTCTGCCCTCTACTTTTATTGATTATCTTACACTTATTGGTGCTTTCTGGCTAGGTATCCTCTATTATTTATTTCTATTTACCCTATTCATTGATATTTTACGTACCATCAATAAACGCTGGCAGTTTTTATCCCCCAAATTAACAACTCACCCTACCATTATCGTGACCCTAGTCCTCTGCACAACACTATGTATAATTACTTACGGCACGTGGAACGCTCGGCATCCCGTAACCAGAAATTATGAAATTACCATTCCTAAAGCCGCTGGTCCCCTTGAAACAGTACAGGTGGTAATGGTCTCAGATCTCCACCTAGGGAATATCATTACTAATCAGCGCTTAACAAAATTGGTTAATCGAATCAATCAACTTGAACCGGATATTATACTGTTCGCTGGTGATATTATTGATAGCAAAGTTGATGTTCTGGTCAATCAACAGATGATTGATAACTTTGCCCGACTAAGACCTAAATTGGCCACCTATGGGATTTTGGGCAACCATGAATACTTTGACCAAAAGCCCGATGTAGCCATAGAGTACCTAAAACAAGGCAATGTACATGTCCTTAGAGATCAATGGTCGCTCATTGCTGACAGTTTTTATCTCGTTGGTCGGGATGATTTGTCCAAGGAGCGGTATACAGGTACCAGTCGGCAGGATTTAGCCACCGTCATGACAGGCATAAATCATACTTTACCCATTATTTTATTAGATCATCAACCCCATAACCTCCAAGATGGAGTGGATCAAGGTGTTGACCTACAACTATCCGGTCATACCCATCTAGGGCAATTTTTTCCCAATAATCTGTTTACCAAACTGCTCTATGAATTAGACTGGGGTTATCTGCGCAAAGAAGGACTACAGATCATCGTCACTTGTGGTGTTGGTACATGGGGCCCACCCATTCGCATTGGCAGCCGTCCCGAAATCGTCAACATAACCATTCATTTTATCCCCACAGAAAATAGCATCTAAAAAAATATCCATTGAGCAGTACTCAACTGCCCAATGGATATTTTTTTTATTTACCACATACCAATTAATTTCATCCAAGGCATTCCAATGCCTATCCAAATTGCAAAGTGTACAATTGACAACACAAAACCGAATTTCCACCACTCACCTTGAGTAATGTATCCAGCACCAAAGAAAATTGGGGATACACCACAAGCGTAGTGAGTCAAGGTGGAGCAGGTATTCGCAAGTACACCCAATAGAATACAAGTAACCAGCACTGGCGCACCAGCTGCCACAGCTACTGAGGAAAATGCACTAAACAGCGCCACAACATGGGCTGTATTACTGGCAAAGCCATAATGGATATAAGTATATACGACAAACAACACCATCAAGGTCGCAAACCATGGCACACCAATGAGCTGTGCACTGACCAGCTTAGCGAACCAGCTAATCAAGCCTAATTTTGATAAAAAGGCCGCCATATTTACAAGAACGCCCATCCATACCAAGACATCCCAGGCACTTTTTTCACCCAGTACATCATCCCATGTCAAAACACGAGTCACCAGCATGACACAAACACCTGTCAAAGCAATAAAGGCGGAATCAAAACCCGTCATGCTCGTCGTCGACCACAGAGTAAGAGCACCAATAAACACTGCCATCAGTATCTTTTCATATTTGGTCATGGGACCCATTTTTTTCAATTCGCAAATTGCTAATTCCTTCGCTTCAGGGGTCTTTTTCAGTTCTGGCGGATAAATTACATACAATATATACGGTATAATAAGGGTTGCTATCATACCAGGTACAATACATGCCATGAACCAATTGGCCCATGTAATGGTAATACCAAAGTTTTCTTTCGCTAATGCCACGATAACTGTATTATTCGAGGCACCTGTCAAAAATGTAGCAGCACTAATAATTACACTATTATAAGCACTGAAAGTTAAAAACTTACCTACACGACCAGCTGTTTCTCCTGGCTCAGAATCAAATGCCGAACACAAGCTGCGGGTAATGGGAAAGATAATACCACCACCACGGGCAGTGTTCGAAGGTATCGCTGGCGCAAGAATAAAGTCGGTAATTGCTAATGTATAAGCAAGCTTCAGCGTACTATCACCGAACTTACTCATTAAAGTATAGGCGATGCGCCGACCAAGTCCGGTTTTAATAAATCCTTTAGCAAACATGAAGGCCGCTACTATGAGCCAAATTACCGTATTACTAAATCCTAGTAAAGCATCAGACGGCTTCAATACCCCAGTCATTACTACAATGGTCAGGCCAATAATCGCCGAAGCTCCAATCGGCATGGGTTGTAAAATAAACGCTGCAATGATCGCCACAAATATCGCCAATAGATGCCAAGCAGCAACTTTCACCCCCGTTGGAATCGGCGAGAACCAAATGCCGAGACCAACAACAAAACAAATTAGACCTCGCACTAAATTATTCATTTTCTACACTTCCTCAGTGATTACATATCATGTGCATAATTTTTCAGCCCAACTTTCATTATATTTATTTCGAAAACAGCAATGTAATTGCCGACAATTCCGATTTTTCATTCTCATTATCTACATTTTTATTTAAAAAATATTATTATAATATCCTGACACTAAAATTTTTAGCATCAGGATATTATAATAACAGATGTTACTTGCTACTGTTATCAGCTATCTAATTTCAACCATGATTGGCTAATCATTGGTGCATGGCAAGTATCCTTTATTTTAAAAATTGTTTACCGGCAATACCAGGCCGCGTCATTTCTTCAGGGGATAAAATAATGTTTAGTTGTTCAGCTGAAACCAATCCTTTTGCAAGCACTAATTCTTTCACTGAAGTACCTGTTTTAAGGGCTTCTTTAGCAATGGCAGAAGCTTGTTCATAACCGAGATGGGGCAACAATGCAGTCACAATACCAATACTATTGTCCATCAATTGACGGCAATGTTCCTCATTGGCAATAATGCCTTTAACACATTTGTTGTTC